>ENA-OPSN01000091-OPSN01000091.1-human-gut-metagenome-genome-assembly--contig:-NODE-91-length-46593-cov-8.946066_pt1 | contig 46593 bp, 49 predicted proteins | sample MGYA00241808_ERZ501907 | MGnify/ENA primary metagenome ERZ501907 (study PRJEB25962, sample SAMEA2042218) | human gut metagenome | biome: human gut; feature: human-associated habitat; material: faeces...
TTCCGGCATTTGTTTTATCAAATGGCTCTAGTTTGGCTCTATTTGTGGGGAGAGTAATTGATGCAAATGTAATTATTCAGAAGAATGAAAAGGAAAAAATGATATGAAGAAATGCAAACTTCTTTTATTTGATTTAGACGGAACTTTATTACAGAGTGATAAAACAATATCAACCAGAACATTATCAGCTCTAAAAAAATGCAGGGGAAATGATATATTGATAGGTGTTTCCACCTCCAGAAGTGAGCAAAACTCTTTGGTATTTTTAAATGAATTGATGCCCGATATTTTAATATCGAGTGGAGGTGCATTAGTAAAATACAAAACAGAATATATTTATAGGGCAGAATTTTCCGAAGAAGAAACGAATGTGATGATTGACATGGCAAGAAATATTTGTGGAAATGATTGCGAAATTACGATAGACACAATAGATGCACATTATTGGAATTATAAAATAGATCCTAAGAAGTTAGATAAGAGTTGGGGAGATAGTATTTATACAGATTTTTCAGATTTTAACGAATGTTCATTAAAAATGTGTGTTGAGATATTTAATCAAGATAAGGCAGATAAGCTGACTCGAAGTCTCTCTGATTGTGATTGTATTCGTTTCTCTGATGGATTTTGGTACAAGTTTACAAAAAAGAATGTGACGAAAGAAAACGCAATTATGAAGATTACGGAAGTATGTGGATTTAGTACAGATTCAATTATTGCATTTGGAGATGATTATGCAGATATCGGAATGCTTGAATTATGTGGAACAGGTGTTGCAATGGGGAATGCGATTGATGAGGTAAAAGAGAGAGCTGATATTGTAATTGGTTCAAATGATGAAGATGGTATTGCGGGTTTTATTGAAAATGAAATATTATAGATATGTACATGGAGAGGAAATATGGTGGAAGTAAAATTTTATGATACGGTTAATGATGAACTATTGAAATTTGCAGTGATTATCTCACAGAGTAACGGCAAGTGGGTATTTTGCAAGCATAAAGAAAGAGATACATATGAAGTGCCGGGAGGGCATAGAGAAGATGGTGAGGATATTCTTGAAACAGCCAAACGAGAACTATATGAAGAAACAGGAGCAATAACTTTTGATATTACTCCAATTTGTATATATTCTGTGACTGCACCAGATAATTTCGATGGAATGGAGACTTTTGGAAAATTATTCTTCTCAGATATATATACATTTGAAAAAGAGCTTCACAGTGAAATTGAAAAAATAGCAATTATGGATGAACTACCGATTAATTGGACTTATCCGGAAATTCAACCCAAACTGCTGGAAGAAGCAAGGAAAAGAGGATTTCTGCCCAAGAAGGAAGAAATAAAATGGCTGTTTTTTGATGTTGGCTCGACGTTGGTTGATGAAAGCAAAGTTTATGAAGACAGGATGAAAAGGATAGCGGATTTATCAGGTTTAACTTACGAGCAAATTAATAAATATGCCATGTCGTTTTATAAAGAAAACAAAAAAGGAGACTTAGAGGTAGCAAGGCAATTGGGCGTGAAACTACCTAAATGGGAATCGCAATACGAAAGGCTGTATACAGATACCAAAGATTGTCTGAAAAAGTTAAGTAGAATTTATAAAATTGGTGTAATTGCAAACCAATCACTAGGAACTTCTGAGAGATTAGAAAATCTTGGAGTACGAAAATATCTTGATTTGATCATCGCATCAGCAGAAGAAGGTGTTTCAAAACCAGATAGGCGAATATTTGAAATTGCATTGGAAAGAAGCCGTTGCAGACCAGAGAATGCAGTTATGATTGGTGACCGTATTGATAATGATATTGTACCTGCAAAACAGTTGGGTATGAAAACTATATGGGTAAAACAGGGATTTGGAAGTTTGTGGAATATAACAGATGAGAGTGAAAAAGCTGATATTGAAATTAATAACTTATCTGATATATTAAAATATTTATAGGGAATGAGTCTATGAAATAAGATTCAAATTACAATTGTTCTTGCAGAACATATGATATATATGCTAGGGTACTCTTTAAGGAAAGTACCCATGACAGGGCGTTAAGCATCTGGGGGCACTTGCTTAGTACCGATGACGGCTTATGAGATCATTTCGATTTTCATTGGGATATTAGCATTGCTGATGTCCTTTGGTAGCTTGATTGTAGCGTTGCTTGCCTTTCTTGATAAAGAGAAAAGATCTTCGAGGAAGATCAGGCGAAAATAAAAATGCCTATCCTGTCTGATCCACAGGATAGGCGGTGTCCTTAAGGACATTCATTAACCTAAACTCGGAGCATCCACCTTTGGAGTGGGTACTTTCTGTTTAATTAGATATTATTATCTTATGTCCAATAATTCAAGAGGTTTCACTAATTTGGAAAAATTTTTACAGTAAGGCGGTCAGTGCCTTTTTTGACAACCATACTGTCATCAAGCAGGTGTTGCTTGATTTCTTCGATATTTTCATTGATATGTTGTAAATTGTCAGCATACTCTTCTTCTGAATATTCATCTTTAGAATTTATCATATTTTCACGAATTTCCAAAGCTTTCATATAGGTACAGAGTTTTTTATTGATGAGATTGTTCTTAAAGGACAGTTTAACAGTAGCAGGTTTGAAATTGCCCTCATCGTCCTTATCTGCCTCAAATTTCATATCGATCTGGTCATCCAGTTTAAACAGTAATGATAATACATCAGAAACTGTTTCTATATCAAAATCCATGAAAATGTTAATGCTGATGCCTAGCGCATTGGCGATTTTTAAAAGCTGGTCAGGCTTTGGATTACGGATTCCGTATTCATATTTTTTTATTGTTGCGGAGTTTATGCCGGACAACTGACCAAGCGTTTCCTGCGATATTCCACGCATATTGCGAAAGTATTTAATCTTTTCTCCAGTAGTCATAAAAATGCTCCTTTATGATTTATTACCCCTATTCTATCACAACGGGACACATTTGTGTATATAAATTTGATTAAATTGCTTGACAGACACAAATGTGTACTGTATAATACGAGTAAACAAGGTCACAAAAGTGTACTGAAATAAAAATAGGAAGGAGAACACAATATGGAGAATACGATGAAGATGTATGTAACAGCAGATGAAGCTGCACAGATTCTTGGAGTATCAAGAGGATATGCTTACAAAATCATTCGTGGTCTTAATAATGAATTGAAAGAAAAAGGCTATCGAGTGATTTCAGGCAAGGTACCTACAAAGTATTTTGAAGAAAAATTTTATGGCATGGCAGTTGGTTAATGGAGAGGAGATGATGATATGCCAGCTACACGAGATGGTAAAACATGGCGTAGCCAGTTCTATTATGAGGACTGGCAGGGTGTACGCCATAAAAAGAACAAAAGAGGCTTTAAGACAAAAGCAGAAGCAGAGGAGTGGGAGCGTAACTTCCGGCAACAGCAGAGAAAAGATTTAGATATTAACTTTGAGAATTTTGTTGAAATCTATTTCGCTGATGTGGAGAATCGGCTTAGAGAAAGCACAATCAAGAATAAAAGATATGTGTTTGATTTAAAGGTTACATCTTATTTCAAAAAGAAAAAGATGTGTGAGATTAAGACTTCAGATATCCGGGCTTGGCAGAATGAATTGATTAAGCAGGGGTACGCACCAACTTATCTTAAAAGTATTAATAACCAGTTGGCAGCACTTTTCAATTATGCGGTCAGATATTATGACTTGAAAGATAATCCCTGCAGGAAAGCAGGAAGTATCGGGAAAAGCAAGGCTGATGATATGGAGTTTTGGACAAAACAGGAGTTTAAGCAGTTTCTTCCGTCTATGGACAAGAAACCGGAGGCGAGAATGGCATTTATGCTTCTGTATTGGACAGGAATGCGTATAGGAGAATTGCTGGCACTCACTTATGCAGATATTGATTTAGAAAAACGAATTATAAGCATTTCTAAATCCTATCAGAGATTGGATGGAAAAGATGTAATTACACCGCCTAAGACACCAAAGAGCAATCGTAAGATTACAATACCACCATTTCTGGCAGAAGAATTAAAAGAATATTGCAGTCATTTATATGGAATTATGCCAAATGAAAGAATGTTCCGATTTACAAAATCTTATATGGAGCATGAGATTGTACGAGGCATAAAGGAAACAGGAGTTAAGAGAATCCGTATTCATGATTTGCGTCACAGCCACGCATCACTTCTGGTGGAACTTGGATTTCAGCCATTGGCAATAGCGGAGCGGTTGGGACATGAAAAGATAGAAACAACATTAAATACTTATTCACATTTATACCCTAATAAGCAGGCAGAACTGGCAGATAGACTAGAACAGGAGAATGAGGAGGACGAGTTATGAGCGGAGTACACAAACATCCAACAATCAGCTTTCGAGTATCGGACAGAGAGAGGGAAATGATTGAAGCCAAGATACTTGCAAGCGGTATGCAGAAGAAAGATTATTTTGTACGTTCCTGTATTTATAACAGAATATGTGTTGTAGGCAAGAAAGAGGTAATTTACAAGCTTGTAGAGGAATTACAGAATATGCAGACAAATATTTCTGTACTTGTAAAGCAACTGGAACAGAAGGAGGTAACGCTAACGGCTGATGGTCTGGCAGATATGCGAAATGACTGTATGGATATATTACAGGCGATTATTGCAATGCTGGATGGTGCAAAGTATCTCTGGCAGGGAGTACAGATTGATAAAGAAAAAAGTCCTGACAGCGGCAACTGTTAGGACTTGCGGTAACAAAAGAAGACCTCTGTTACACATATAAATACAACTAGAGTATAGCAGAGGTTCTTCTAAGGAGCAAATAAAAGATTGGAAAATGGAGGACTTTTATGGAGGAACAGAAGACAGAATTAAAGATGATACGGATGTCGGAGGTTGAGTCACAGGAAGTGAAATGGCTGTGGTATCCGTTTATACCATATGGGAAGCTGACAATTATTCAGGGAGATCCGGGTGATGGAAAGACCACATTGGTGTTAAACATAGCAGCAAAGCTGTCAAAGGGAGAATGTCTCGACAGTGATATGGATGTGCAGGAGTCGGTAAATGTCATTTATCAGACAGCAGAGGATGGACTGGCAGATACAGTAAAGCCGAGGCTTGAAATTGCCGCGGCAGACTGTGAAAAGATACTGGTTATTGATGAAAGTGATAAATCTTTATCTATGGCAGATGAAAGACTGGAAGAGGCGCTTGCTAAGACTGAGGCAAAAGTATTGATATTAGACCCGATACAGGCGTATCTCGGTGGTGGTATGGATATGAACCGGGCAAATGAGGCAAGAGATATGACAAAGAAGCTGGGAGCATTAGCAGAGAAATACCAGTGTGCAATTCTTCTTATTGGTCATATGAATAAGGCATCGGGGAATAAAGCAGCATACAGGGGCATGGGTTCCATTGACTTCTTTGCTGTGGCGAGGAGTGTGCTTCTGGTCGGCAGAATAGAGGGAGAACCTAATACAAGAGCAGTTGTTCAGATAAAGAATAATCTTGCGGCATTTGGACATCCAAAGGCATTTATGCTATCAGAAAAGGGCTTTCATTGGTTGGGAGATTATGAGATTACCGCAGATGAAGTACTTGGCGGTATTGCACCAAAGGCAAATAAGCTGGAACAGGCAAAGCAAATGCTTCGTGAATTGGCAGAAACAACTAATATGGTGCAGAGTAATGAAGTTTTTGAAATGGCTGATGAACAGGGCATTTCAAAGAGAACAATGGAAAATGCAAAGAAAGAATTGGGCATCCGGGCAAAGAAAATCAATAACTCGTGGTATTGGGAACTGGATACAGTAAAACAGAGATAGGGTAAGAACGCAACATTGCAGGCTATATAGAAATTGCGGAGATAAACTTTGCAAGGTTGCAAAGCATATAGACTTTGCAGTGTTGCGGTCTTGAACGAGTTAGGAAAGGAATGGTGGATTGATATGAAAAATGTACAGATTTCAGAAGAACTTTTCGTTGCGATAATGAGATATTTTATGTTGGAACAGGAGGAACTGTTGCCTCAGATAAAACAGGGACTAGAGAAGAAACTGGATGCAATGGTAATGAGAGAATTATATACAAAATATAAGACTGCACCAACGGAAGAAGAAAAGGAAAAGGCTCGAAAGGAATATTTGGATAGACGAGGTGTGCCGGAGAGCTTTCGGTGGTAGTTTTTCTTAAACATATATAACGGCTGCGTGTCACGCTTCCGTTAGAATGGATAAGGAAAATGTGGTGTGGTTGACACAGTGGAGGCTTGTGTACACTGACTGCCGCAGGCAGAAAAGCTCCCGGCAGGGCGCAAAACCTGACTTATCAGGTTGCATTTTTGATGGCGTAGCTGTCAAAAGTGCTTTTGCGTTACTTTCGACGAAAGTAACAAAGCCAGAGCGAGGAAACCTCGCTCTATGCCGAAATCCGGCGCTAATATGACAGATAAAAGAAAGGGGAAGATTGCCTATGGAGAGAACGATAAGTGCAATGATCGGAAAAGGTTCTGTGAACCATAATACCAGAGCATTTACAGCTAAGAATGTAGATAAAAACAGAAGTGCTGATAATGTGGAATTTTGCCAGGAAGATATTAAGCAGGTTTATCATAAATTATTTGATGAAGCACTGGAACGATATAATGCAAAACAGAAACGAAAAGATCGCATGATTGATAATTACTATGAAAAAATCAGGAGGGGCAAGCAGGAAAAGTTATTTCATGAAGTGATATTTCAAATCGGAAATAAAGATGATATGAATGCCAAAAATGAAGATGGATTGTTGGCAAAAAGGATTTTAACGGAATTTATGGATGAGTTCCAAGCTAGAAATCCGAACTTGTATGTATTCTCGGCACATTTGCATATGGATGAAGAAACACCGCATCTGCACATTGATTTTGTGCCATATATTACAGGAAGTAAGCGAGGACTTGATACAAGGGTATCATTAAAATCTGCACTAGCGGCAGAAGGCTTCACCGGTGGCACTAGAGGTGCTACCGAATTAAATCAGTGGATTGCATCAGAAAAGCAGGAACTTGCGACAGTCATGGAGCGATATGGTGTGGAATGGCTGCAAAAGGGTACACATGAGAAACATTTGTCGGTGCTTGAATTTGAAAAGAAAGAGCGGGCAAGGGAAGTAGCTGAATTGGATAGCCAGAAGCGGGAAATATCTTCGGTGGTTGCACAGCTTGGAGAAGAGGTTTCTGTAAAGAAACAGGAATTGCAGAATGTCACTATTGAAAAGGAACTGGCTGAGGAAGCTACACAGAGAGCAAAAGAAGAGAGAACTACAGCACAACAAGAGAGAACTACAGCACAACAAGAGAAGGAAGTACTGCTTGCAGGTAATCAGAATTTGAGGATGGAGAATACAAGGCTTGAAAGTCGCAAGGACAGACTTCGCATGGAAAATCATGATTTGAAGCAGAAGCAGTTACAGTTGCAGATCGATAATGAAGAACTGGAACAAAGGAATGAAGATTTACAATATAAGAATAGTAAATTGAAGAATGTGAATGATCTGATATCTGCTGACAATCACACTCTGGAGCAAAGGAATGATTCATTGAAATCTGATAATCAGGCATTAAGACAAAAATACAATGATTTGCAACAGAATAATGTTCAACTTGAAAAGCAACAGAATGAGCTTAAGAGCCATATAGAGCAGATGGTGCAGTCGGAGCAGTTATTACAGCGTGATGTAAGAAAGTATGATGAAGCACCGGAGTGGCAATTGCCGGAACCGGGAGCATTTGCAAGTGCTAAGTCATTTCGGGATAAGGTGGTTATGCCATTTGTGAATAAGCTGAAGTCGTTGATAAAGAATCTGACAATCCAATGTGTAAGGATGAAAGAGGAAGTCCTGCAATTGCGAAAAGAAAAGAAGAGATTGTCAGAGGATGTGGAGTTTTACAAAGGTAAGATTAAGGATATGAGCGATATGACAGAACTGTTGCAGAAAAAGGCTGATGATCTGGAGCGTGTGAAGAGATATGCCGGTGCGGAGCAGATTGATACGATTGTTCGTAAGGTAAAGGAACAGGAGCGTACAGAACAGCAGATAAGGCGGTATGACAGGTCTTATGGGACCAGATAATGGGAAGGATGGATTGATGAGATGAAAGATAATCGAATGGATAATATCGTGGAATGTGCTTATAACATGGATAACGGATATGTTGAGGTGTGGTTTACAGATGGAAATATGTTGCAGATAAAGTGCGAAGAAGTGGAGGCTGCCCTGAGGACAACAGAGCAGTCATTAGCGAAGCTGCATAGGTTGTTGGATAACAAGCCAATAGAGTATGTGGTAATGGCTTTGTCCGGGGAAATGCAGGCATATTGTGATATTGAGGATGAGATGGTTAAGGGAATGTTCGGAACGATTGTGCAGGGGTATTTGAAAAAGGGGTATAACCGGGCTACGGCGGAGATGATGGCTAGGGAGTTTTTTAGGTATGAGAGTTGAGAAATAATGAGGATTTACATAAAAAGTAAATTCCACTTGCCCCGCTGATAAGCGAAATTTAGATTTTATTTTGCGTCAACAACGATAGTGTATTTTAAAATTGCGTTTGAAACTCTAGTGTGATATACTAAAAATGCTATACTAAAAGATAGGGAGAGTATCCTTGTGGGAATATGGAAGAAAAACCCATTGGAAGAATATGATAACCAATTGGGGAAAATACAACAAGAAAAATTACAATTAAAACAACGTATGGAAGAATTGGAAAATCTTGAAAAGAATACATTAGAAGATAGAAAAGATGTTGGTCTTCGGATGTATATGAGAGAGGAAAAAAGAGAAAGATTGCTTTCAGAGGCAGAAGAATTAGGGTTTTCGCATGAATTAATTGAAGAACTTAGAAAAAAAACGAAAGATTGGAATCAGGATAATATAACAAATGAAATAATTGATGAATTTGAAAATTTAAATTTTTACATAGAAAAACAGGCTCCATACAGAAAAAATCCATTGTATTTTTTGGGCGGCATAACGAATATTGTAGGAGGTAATGAAAATGGTGATTAACATTACTACTCCTAAATATATTTCACTTATTCAAATCTTGTTAAGGACAAAGAAGTATTATAAGTTAAAAGGCTTGCCTGATGTTGTTGAAGGTTATGAAAAAAAATACTATATATTTTTGAGAAAGAGACATATACAAATAGAAATAGCGAATTCTAAAAATGAAACTATTGAGGAAATACAGAAATATTTAGATTGTATATTTAAAGATGATTATATAGGGATACAAGAAAAATATGCAGATGTATTTGAATTAAAAAGAGCAAGGTTAATAAAGTTGTCATGAAAGATAAACAGTTAGATAAATGGGCAGTGTTTGTGTTTTTGTTAATAGTTTTGATTATTCGACTATTACTGAAAGATGAACAAAGCAAGGGAATACAAATTATTGGTTTGTTGGGTGTTATAATTGCTTTGGCAGATCTATATGGTAATTTATATAAAGTAAATCATGAGAAAGATAAATTTAGGATTATATCAGGTTTGGCAGTGGTAATAGTATTCCTTTTTATGATTATATTGGCTGGAATGTTTTGGAATTTTATTGTTTTAGGAAGTAAAGGAAATGATATCTTAACTATATTAGCTTTACTAATCAGTTTGCCTAGCGACTTGTATTGTAGTTGGGTGACTAAATATATTGATAATTGAAATGGAGGACAAGATGGATAATTACATTAAAATATTGGAGACATGGAGCGGAGAACTAGAGGATTTATGTTATGAATTATATAGTATGCTTATGAAAGAAAATGTAGAAAAAAGAATTCAGTGTTTTCAGTTTATCTGTGAAAAAATTGGGGAAGTTGATTCTGACGAAAGTGTAAAAGTGGAAAGATACTTTGCTGAGGGGGAAGTGGATAGTCTAAAAGAGCTTTATGGAAAATACGTTGATGAAGCAATAAATTCTGTTAGAAGAAAAGTGGTTAGCCAGAAATTATCAGTTCATGAATTTTATGCGCTTCTTTGGAATACAGTGTTTAGTGATTCATTATTGACTCTTGAGAAAGAAAGAGTGTTTGGATTATTATGGATTGTAGCGGATAATGGGATACCGTATTATGAGTTAGGGACACCATTGTCTATGGAAAATGACGAATATAAGAGGATTATTGAGGAAAATAAAAAATCATCGGAAAGAATATCCTATATTCTTTCGATTCCCCTTGAGCAAAGGACAGAGACATCTTCATTGATTTTAAAGGAATTATCTGGAAAAGATGAGGTGACACAAGCGGTTCTTTTAGCGCAAGCATTTGCTATAAATTCAAAACGGGAGATGAAAGGATTTACCCAAGTCATTCAAGCGCTTCAGGAAGAACGGGAGAAAAAGTGATGAGTGATTCAGCAATTTAATTGGCTTCATTTTGGCTCTAAAAATTTGGGGCGAGGTACACAAAAATACAAATTAGGATGAATATGAAGAATAAAACATACAAATGTGTACAAAAAAACAGCTAGATAAATCTTTTCGCCTAAGAGTTTGAGTGATATTACATTGAAAATGCCATGGGGCTATGATAGAATTTCATTGGGTGTCACCATAACGGTAGGCGGTTGACCCTCTACGGAGGGACTGTGACCCTCCGATTACATAGAAACCCGCAAGGGAATCTAAAGAAGTCATTGATTTCTTGGAAAGGAGGGCTAAGCCATATGAGTATTGTTGATTTTATCGCAGTGGTAAGCTTCGGCTTAACCTGCTTTGGATTAGGGTATTCCTTTGGTAAGGATAATAATAAGACACAAAAATAGCCGCCCCGACCTGGTAAGTTGAGCGGCTATTCTTAGCTAAACAATTTCGGGTCAACCGTCTATCGGTGGCACCCTTTTTGTATAATTAATATATCACGTATTGGTTTAAAATTCAACTCAAAAATCACTTTTGGCAACATGTGTGATAATCCTATTTTCCTTTAGAAGCATTGATGTTGGAATTGGGATATAAACAAAAGGGTATAATGTGGTATCTATGTGCAGTAAAAATGTGTTCTGATAAAATGTAAATTTTGAGAATGAATTTCCCTATAGAAACTTCTATGGTATAATAGGCTTATATTAATAGAGTTGGTAAACAGAGAAGAGAATTGAACGGAAACTCAATAATTTTGGATAGGAGTGTTTGCATTGAGAAAAGATAGTGCAAAATTTTTGGAGATACTTTTGAAAAAAAGAGGGGAATTAGGTCAAGATGCTATAAGTTGTAATATAAATGAATTTATGGAAATACCTAATGTTAAGTTTAATGTAAAAGCAATATTAGAAGATTTGAAATTATGTGGTTGTATTACGAAGGCTAGTTCAATGTATATTAGTGGTAGGTTGGAGGTTTATTTAACAATGGAAGGTATAGATTATTTTAAGGATAAAGAAAAACAGTATCAGGAGGCACGGATGAGTAACATTACAAATAATTTTTGCGGTAACGTAAGTAATATACAGCTTCAGCAAGGAACTGTTAATTCTACACAAACACAAACGATTACCGATATGGAAACCGTAGACTTTGACAAGGTTTCGGAGTTTGTTGCAAAAATTAAGAGGTATGACCCTTTGTTAGAAGATGAGTTTGGAGACAAAGCAACAGAAGTCAGACAGAAAATAACAGAAATTGATACTTTAGTTCAAAAGAAAGAAAATCCTAGTAAAGTAAAAATGCTTTTAATGGAATTGAAGAATTTATCTGTTGGTGTGGCTGGAAGTCTAATTGCGACAGGGATTGTAGAAGGAATAAAATTACTTTTTATATAAGAGGAATGAATTATGAATGGTATTGTCTTGGAACTACAAAAAGAAGCTATGGATAAAAAAGCAGATATAGAATCTTTATTAAGAAAATCATACGTTATTGCACGTAAATTGAAGCTGCCAGAATTTCAAGAATGGATACAGTGTGAGCAAGAAGGATATGGGAAAAAAGAGGTCCCTGAATATAGAATGATACAGGGACAATTGAAAGCATTAAATCCTGTAAGGGGATGGATTCCGGTTGTGATGGATTCTGCAGTAGCTGAAAGAGCTTTTACGAAAACAAAATTGCCAAATTCAGTTTCAGAGCTATATGATTTATACCAAAATGCTGAAAGCTCAATGTTAGTGATGAATTTACCTGCTGAGAGGAATAAGTATGTAGCAAAGTGTTGTGGATTTAATACTCAATTTAGATTAGAATTTGGAAAAAATCAAATATATTCTATTTTAAGTAGAGTGAAAAATAATATTTTAGATTGGGCTTTGACGTTAGAAGAAAGTGGAATAGTTGGGAGAGATTATTCATTTTCAGAAGAAGAAAAAAAGATTGCGCAAGAAAAAACAGAAATAACAAATTATATAACAAATTTTTGGGGAACAGCAACAGATGTGCAAATGCAACAGGGAAATACAAATTCAGAACAAAGCAAATTTTGAAAGAATTTTGAACAATAAACAAAAGAGGTGAAGCATAAATGGGGAGCGCAACTCGGCAATATTCAAAGGAAGAGATAATTGAGAAATATCAAAGGCATATAGATAATTATGAAAATATTATTGTTGAACTAGAAATATTTGAAAATAGTGTATATGTTAAAGAAAAAAATATAAAAATTTATTTGAATGAGCATGAGAGATTTTGCAAAGATGCTGTAAATGTTTTAAAATGTGCTATAAATGAGATTAATCATCATACAGTAGATGAGCTGATATGTGTGAGATTGAGACGATTGTTTGAAAGCTGCAGAGATGAACATAACAAGTTGGAAGATACATATAGTAGAGTTACTTATGAGCAAACAGAAGATTTTTATACTTATGAAGATATTCATAAAAAATTGCGAACAGAATGTGATGAAATGGAATATTGTGATGAAACTGTTGAGTTTGTGAAAGCAATGATTATTAGTGGAAATTCATATGTAAATGTATTTGAAAGAGATGTTAATAACGCTTCTTTTCAGCAGGGAACGGTAGATTCTATGCAAATTACTGAAGAAGTAGATAATGGTAAGGGAATGCCAATTTGTAATCAGATAGAAAAGGAAAAAACATCTTTAAAATTAATATTTAAGAGAGAAATCAGAGATTTAATTATTGGTATGATTCTTATTTTAACATCTATATTAGTAAAAAAGAGCTTAGAATTTAATGGGGGGAATAATATACATACAGTAATATATATATTGGGTCTTTTTTTGTATTTTTTTCTTATTGTAATTGCAATTTCTGTAATTATATCATTTTGTTGGGACTTAATATATATGATTAATTTGAGAAAAAAAGGAAGATTTGTAGAATTTATGTCAAAAAGATATTGTATAAATCTTATTCTTAATATTTTTGGGAAAAAAGGAAGCAATGATGTGATTAGACCAGTAGGAAAGTGTTTTAAAAATGATAATGGTGAAATATATCAAATAAAATCTATGATATGTCCTTGTTGTGAATCAAAGCCTATTGGAAAAATGTATTTAGTGAAAAATATAAAGGAAAATAAATATATATGGAGATGCTCGGAAAACACATCTCATGAAATAGAGTTTGATTATAAACAGAAGTTTTGATGTTTGTAAAAGTTTAGATACGTGCTGAATAGTCCTCGACAGGAGTGAATGAGTGCGTTATAATACCCATACAAGGTCAAATTCTCCATATCCCAAGGCAATCCCCTTTATCCTCAAGGGGCAAAAATCTTTAGCCTAGGGAATGAATAAAATAACGAGAAAATAAAGACCTTGTAGAGCGGAAAAACCGTTCTATGAGGTCTTTTTCTTTTACTTAAAACCATGGAGAAAGCCTTGAAAATAGAGGAATATCGAGAGATAAGAGAGAAGAAATAGAGAGCAAGCCAAGACCTTGAAGGAAGTCCAAAGAAGCCTTGAAAGAGAAAATAGGTGAGGATAAAGGATTTTGCCTTTTGAGGATAAAGAGGGTTGCCTGAATATATTTTCAAAAGCTCGCAAATCCTAGTAAAATGGGCATTTGCGAGCTTGTTTTTTGTCTTGTGGTGCTAAAATGGTACTAAAGTGAGCTGTGCGTGAATAGTTTCATTTACGCCTGAGGCCATATTATTTTCCACTCAAAATATTCATTAGGAGAAATCTCTCCACTATTTAATTTCGTTTTCATTTCACACCATTCCGTAAGGAAATCATTTACCAATCCATATTCAAAAGTTAATGCGACAGGTGAGCCTGCACTTTCATAATCATCTTCGTTGTAGGTTGGTCTGGCAGCCTCGGAAGACTTTGCAGGTGTCATTGCAGTCAGATGAATCAGGTTGCCGGGAGCTGTGTACTCTGGGAATCTTGTACCTTTTCCACGTGCCGGGAGAGATGTGGCACTTTCTTCAAGCCAGAAAAGTGTTTCAATGATATCTTCAGCAGCACCAAGGCTGTAATCAGAGATTGCCTTGTAATTGCAGCGCAAAGCATCAGCAAGCTTTAGAATCATATCTTCACCGGGAATGCGGGCACCGGTTTCATACTGGGATATGCGGACAGACATATTTTTGCCCTCAAATCCAAGTGCACCGCCCAACTCGTCCATTGTCATTTTACGGAATACCCGTATTTTCTTTATTCTTTCACCAATTGTCATAGTGTAGTTACCTCCGTTTATCTGTCCCTGATGGACTGTTAAAGACAGTATAACACGGAAAAAATGAAAATGGAAGTTTTTCTATACGAGAACATTAGAAAAATTCCTTGACAATTCAATACCACACGGTATAGAATAATATCAATTCGATTATCTATACGATATGGTATTGAAAAATAACAGAATGAGCGGTATCAGATATCGAACAGGCATTTGCCATGACATTCATAGGAATCGAGCGAATGTAGACACTCCCCCAAGCGGACCGAGTACCTCGAGCAGGAGCGGGCGGTATTACAGGAGATTATCTCAGGTAAGGAGGCTGGTTGTGACATCAGCAGAACTGGTATGGAGAAACGCCAAAACAAATTTATAAAGGAAAGGTGGTGAAAGGCATGAACGAAAAGTTTTTAGAAGTAGGAGATGTGATGCAGATTCTTGGAATTTCAAGATCAGCAGCATACAAGCTTATGAGACAGATTAACAGTGAACTTGAAAAGAAGGGTTACATTGTAATCCGTGGAAAAGTAAGCAGAAAATATTTTGAAGAACGCATTTATGGTATGAGTGATGCAGGATAAGCAACAGGTAAGAAGATTAATGCGGAGGCAGGTGCAGGAGCGATACGGCTTAGGCATCTGCTTCTGCATATGGAAAGAAGGAGGTGATGAATATGCCAGCTTATAAAGACAGTAAGACAGGCACCTGGTTTGCCAAATTCTATTGTAAGGACTGGACCGGGGAAAACAAACAGATAAAGAAAAGAGGCTTTGCAACAAAGAGGGAAGCACTTGATTATGAGAGGAATTATAAAATACGGCAGGAGAACAATCTGGATATGACATTTGGAGAGTTCTGGAAGCTGTATACAGAGGATGTGAAAAATTATGTCAAACTCAACACATGGCTTACCAAAGAACACATTGTGGATACAAAGATACTTCCATATTTTAAGAATCTTAAGATGAATGAGATTACACCGGGAGATGTACGCAAGTGGCAGAATGAGATGGTAGCATTCCGTTATGAGAATGGGAAGAGTTATTCCCAGACTTACAAGAAGACAATGCACAACATTTTAAGTGCGATATTAAATCATGCGTGCAGGTTTTATAATCTGAAATCAAATCCGGCAAGACAGGCTGGAAATATGGGCAGGGAAGAAAAGAAGGAAATGCTTTTCTGGACAACTGAGGAATATAAGAAGTTTTCGGAAGCGGTGATTGACAAGCCGGTTTCATTTTATGCATTTGAAATGCTGTACTGGACGGGAATGAGATTAGGTGAACTGCTTGCTCTTACAATGGAAGATTTTGACTTTGAAAAGAACACAGTCAGAATAAATAAATCGTATCAGCGGCTACAGGGGCAGGATGTTATTACAACACCGAAAACACCTAAGAGCAACAGAACAATCAAGTTGCCGAAGTTCCTTGCCGAAGAAATGCAGGAATATTTTGCAATGTTATATGACCAGACACCAACAGACAGGATATTTCTGGTAACAAAGAGCTTTCTTCATCATGAGATGGAGCGTGGCTGCAAGTTATCAGGTGTGAAGAAAATAAGAATTCATGATCTTAGGCATTCGCACATTTCACATCTGATTGACCTTGGGTTCTCCGCAGTTGCAATAGCTGACAGGGTTGGCCATGAGAGTATTGATATCACATATCGTTATTCACATCTGTTTCCGTCAAAGCAGGTGGCAATGGCAGACAGACTTGATGCTGTCAATGCAAGCTTTGAGGATTGCGAAGAGCAGGATGATGATGTAGAAATCATGCAGACAGAGGAAACAGAACCTATGATTGATATGGATGCGGCGCGGAAAAAATTATAAGCATTGATAAGTACAAGGCAGTCTGATAATGCCTATGTAAAACATTATGAATCATGCCGGTACAAGTTTTGCTGGATATATGCAGCAGAAATTAAAAGAATAGATTTTATATCGGAAGGAGCAGATTATTATGAGCGAGAAAAGGCTGGATGCCAAGAACAGATGGAGAAATGTTGTAGTAGCGTTTCGCATGTCACCGGAGGAAGCACAGGAGCTGAATGTGAAGGTTTCACTCAGCGGACTTTCAAAACAGGATTATATCATCCAATGTCTTCTGAAGCATGAAATCAGGGTTGTTGGTGGAATGAAGGTGGCAAAGAAAGTACAGGTGCATCTTGATACGATACTGGAAGAATTACAGACATTAGATGAATCTGACAGAGGTATAGATGTTGAAGAACTGCTGGTTCCATTAAAGCATGTGCTTGATATTCTGCAGAGTGATGAGAAAGGCGGTAATCATTATGAGAAAGACAACATTTGAAAAGCTTGGCATCCCATATGAAGAAAGGGATGGAATCTTTTATCCGGTGCTTGTCGCAGGAACAGAGAAGGCAGATATAGATGTAGGAAAGTATGGGCGTATGTGGATTAAATATATCAAGGAAGAATATCCAATGAGATATAAGAGTCTGGTGCGGTTCGGAGAACTTGAAGAGAGAGCAAATGAGGTCAATGAAACAGCTTACGAGCTGCTTGATGATATTGAAGCTAAGTGGCTGAAAAAGCATAAGCCGAAGAATCCGGATTCTTTTACAGAACAGTTACAGCTAAGAACACAGACAAGGATGATGGCAGAGGAAATTGTTATTGTGGATGTAGTAATGCAGTTTCATTAGTGTGGGGGCAAAAAGCGCCGCCAAAACATGAAAATGGGGGCAAAAAGCGCCCCAAAAACTACAAAGTGGGGGCAGAAAGCGCCCCCGCACAAATCAGAGCTGAAAAAGTGTGGGGGCAAAAAGCGCCGCCAAAACAGCAAAGTGACGGCAAAAAGTGCCACCGCTCAAATCAGAGGGAAAAAGTCATGGTGGCGGAAAGTGCCATCATAATGGAAAAGTGGTGGCGGAAAATGCCACCAAAACAGCAAAGTGATGGCAAAAAGTGCCACTATATCAGTAATTGTGGTGGTACATTAACCACCACATATCATATACAGGGTGCAGGTGCTCCTGCCAAGACGAAAAATTATGTAAACGCTTATGCGTTTATATTTTTTCGGGAAAAGGTCCGACCTTTTCCGCATCTTGCAAAACCAGTGAACACTACTTTTAGAAAGGATGAAAAAAGCAATGGTACAGATAAAAAGAGATTGGTTTGATACAGCATTGAAGAATTACGAAAGGGGAGAAACGTATGGTAGATGGAAAGCGAAGATACAAGTCTGACAGGAAAGATCATAAGGTATCTGTGAAACTGTCAGAAAAAGATATGGATATTCTGAAAGCGGCAATTAATCGGACTGGAATGACAGCAAGTGCTTATATAAGAGAATTGATCCGGACAGGCGGTAACATAGATACAAGTTATCCTGAGGACAGGGCAAGAGCAATCCGTGTTATTGCAAATAATATTAATCAGGCGGTAAAGCTTGGCAATTCACAGGGAAGATTGTATTACAGCGATATTGATAAATTGCAGAACAGTCTGGATGATGTAAAGAAAACATTCGGGGAGGTGCTGGAAGTATGGCGATTACAAAGATCTTAAATATAAAAGAGTCAGAAGATAGAAATCCAGCATCACACCTAAAGAATGCTTTGGAATATATCCAGAATCCGGATAAGACAGAAGAATGTGTACTGGTGGGCGGTATTAACTGCCTGCCGGATACGGCATTTGAACAGATTGAGGAGACAAAGAATATATTTCATAAGACAGGTAAAAGACAAGGCTATCATGTGATCATATCATTTTCGCCGGAAGAAATCGTAACAGCAGAGCAGGCAATGTATGTGCTGGAGCATTTTGCGAAGGATGTGCTTGGTGATGATTATGAGGCGGTGTATGCAGTCCATACTGACAGGGAACATATGCATGGGCATCTGATCTGGAACAGTGTCAGCATGACAACTGGCAAGAAATACAATTCACCGAAAGGCAACTGGAAGAATCATCTTCAGCCTATTACAAATAAATATTGTGATGAACTTGGACTTTCCATTATGCCGGCAGAGTACAGCAGGAATCCAAAAAATATCAGCAGGGGCAAGTGGGAAAAGGAAATGTCCATGAAAGAGATAATTCTTAGGGATGCTAAGATGTGTGTGTATGCAGCCGGAAATGTGGAGCATTTTAAATATCTGATGAAAAGACTTGGATATGTATTCAAGAAAGATGCGTGGATGGAAGTGCAGGCACCGGGATTTCGGTATTATCATAAGCTTGCAAAGATGGACGAGATGTTTTCAGAAGATATGCTAAAGCATCCTTGAAGCGGTTTCATCAGTTACAGGACGAATATCTGTTGCTTGTGAATAATGACATCAAAAGTGTTGTGGAACTTGTGGATTTCATAAGTGAGAAGGAAGAAAAGATTCAGCAGATTGAGGACAGACAGCATGAGATATACAGAGAAAGCTATAGTCGGAAACGCAGTATAAAGAATGAAGAGCAGTACCGGGAATATCAGATATGGTATGTGGAAGTGCAGGAAGAACTGGACGAGCTGAAGCAGGAGAAAAGAGAGATTAAGAGGCAGTTGCAGCTTGCTAATGGCATTGTGAAAGAAGATTTGTATACAGCTTATTATGCGGTGTCGGAGGATGAGGAGATTGTTGGAGATAAGGAGATTGAGATACCGGGGATGGAACAGCATGAGGATGTGGTTGAGGTTAAGAAAAAGGGAGCTACTGATATTGATGATGTTGATACGAAAATATGTCGGAAGGAAGATGCTTCTGTTGCGGACCAATATAGTGATATTGAAAAAGAACAGGCAGACTTATATGTTGTGGAATCTCGTGAAATGGATGATGGTGATTCGGAACAGATTTATGCAGGTGAGAGAAAGACTATAGAGGATGAGGTGGCTGTTACTCAAGGAGCGTCGGATAAGGCTCAACGGATTGCTGAAAGGTTATCTGCATGTGGGGCATATGAAGAAATTAATGCCGCTGTTAAGGCGGATATATTTGTGCTTGATATTGCAGATGTAAGTGGAAGCATAAGGCTGTTTTCAGATGTTATGAAGAGGCTGGGGATAAGAATGGCTGGAGATGAGATTTATGAGGAGTTTCAGAAAATTTATGATGAGAGCGTTGGCAGGGATGTAGGGAAGGAAAAGGCTGAAGATAAGGTATGGAATAGGGGCAGAGGGAGATGATTCCTCTACTTCCTGCAAAGTACAAAAAAATATTCCTGAGGTTTGAAAAAATAGACTATATATGATATGCTTAAAGAGGTGTATAAGCCCTATATTGTTAAGAACATATAAACAAAATTGAGGTGTGGTATGACAATTTCGTATAATAATCTTTGGAAAATTTTGATTGATAAGGAAATGAATAAAGGTGCTTTATGTAGCAAGGCAAAGATTAGTAAGGGAACAATGGCAAAAATGACGAATAACGAGCCAGTCACATTGACAGTTATAGAAAAAATATGTGAAGTGCTTCAATGTGATATCGGTGATGTTGTTCAGATTGTAGATATAGAAAAACAGGAGAAAAATAATGGATAACAGAAGTATAAAGAAGTTAGAAGCTGATTTATGGGAATCAGCAGATTTACTAAGAGCAGGTTCTAAACTGACATCAAACCAGTATTGTATGCCGGTGCTGGGATTACTCTTTTTAAGATATGCGTATAGTCGATTTAAATTGGTGGAAGCAGAGATATTAAAGGATAGACCAATGCGTAATGGCAGAAAAATGCCTGTAGAAGCCAAGGATTTTTCTGCTAAAAGTGCACTGTTTTTGCCAAGAGAAGCACAGTATGATTATCTTGTGAATCTTCCTGAAAATATAGCATCAGCTGATTTGAAAAATATTGCTGGACAGGCAATGAATAGTCTGGGTGAGGTAGTAAACAATGCTATGGAACTTGTAGAACAGCAAAGTGAACAGTTAGCAGGTGTATTGCCGAAAAGTTATACGGATTTTTCCAATGAACTGCTGGGAGAGCTGCTTCGCATATTCAATAACAACGCACTTGATGAAGTTGGTGGAGATGTAATAGGTAGGATTTATGAGTATTTCCTTAATAAATTTGCAAAAAATATAGCTTCGGATGACGGAGTATTCTTTACGCCAAAATCTTTGGTAAAAATGATAGTTAATATTTTAGAGCCGACATCGGGAGTGCTTCTTGATCCAGCATGTGGTTCAGGTGGAATGTTTGTACAGACAGGTGACTTTGTAAATGAAGCTGGGTTACAGGCAAATAGTAGTATGACATTTTATGGACAGGAGAAGGTAGAATACAATGCACAGCTTTGTCTTATGAATATGGCAGTTCATGGCCTTACAGGAGTAATAAAATCTGGTGATGAAGCGAATACATTTTATCATGATGCTCATAACCTTGAAGGTTGCTGTGACTATGTAATGGCAAATCCACCATTCAACGTGGATAAGGTAAAGGCAGAATCAACATTCAGTGCAGGAAGACTTCCATTTGGTTGCCCGAAGGAGAATAAGAATAAAGAAATTGGAAACGCAAATTATCTATGGATTTCGTACTTTTATGCCTATCTCAACGAAAAGGGCAGAGCAGGATTTGTTATGGCTTCCTCTGCAACAGATAGTCAGGGAAGTGATAAGGATATAAGAGAAAAGCTGGTCAAAACTGGTCATGTTGATGTGATGATAAGTGTCGGTAACAATTTCTTCTATACAAAGAGCCTTCCGTGTTCATTGTGGTTTTTTGATAAAGGCAAAAAGAAAGAATTGAAGAATAAAGTTCTCTTTATTGATGCGAGAAACTATTATACAGTGGTTGATCGTACGCTGAATGAATGGTCAGAGTGGCAGCTTAAAAATCTGAATGCTATTGTTTGGTTATATCGTGGAGAAAACGAAAAATATACAGCATTGCTTTATGAATATAAAAATGCACTTGGAAGTGACAAATTATTTGATGAACAGGTTCATGATTTGACTGAAAGATTAAAGGAACTTCGTACAGAAGCCAAAACAGCAGTTGAGGCAGCAGATAAGCGAGAAAAGAAAAAATTCCAGACTGAATACGATGATAGAATTTCTGAACTTGCAGAAAGACTTACAATAGCAAAAGAAGCTAATTGGTTATATGAAAAGTTTGGAGAAGGAGAGTATCACGATATCCTTGGATTATGTAAAGTCGCATATACAACAGATGACGCTCAATATGATGATAAAGATGGAATCAGCATTGAAGAAAAGGGGTGGTCTCTCACTCCGGGTGCCTATGTTGGTGTAGCACCTGTGGAAGATGATGGCGTGAATTTTGAAGAGCGAATGGCAGAGATACATCGAGAACTTTTAGCATTGCAGGCAGAATCAAATGACTTGATGGATACTATCTCGAGGAATATGAAGGAGATGGGGCTATGAGTTGGAAGAAAGTTAGATTAGGTGATATTTCAAATAGCATTCAAACAGGTCCTTTTGGTTCGCAGCTTCATAAGTCGGATTATTCTGTTGAGGGAATACCAGTTGTTATGCCAAAAGATATAGTAGATGGAAAATTATCTGATGAGTCAATAGCTAGAGTAAATGAAAGTCATGTAAATAGATTGAAACGTCATAAAATTGAAGTGGGAGATATTTTATACTCTCGAAGGGGAGATGTAGGACGTTGTGCATTGGCTACAAAAAATGAAGAAGGATGGTTATGTGGTACAGGGTGTTTGAGAGTAACAATTAATACAGACATAGCCAATCCTAAATTTATCTTTTACCAACTTCAAAAAAAAGAAATAATCGGATGGGTGGAGAAGCATGCTGTTGGAGCGACTATGTTGAATCTAAATACATCCATATTGAGTGACGTTCCAATTGAACTTCCCAATATTAATGAACAGAATAGGATTGTTGAAAAAATATCAGCATATGACGATTTGATCGAGAACAACAAAAAGCAAATTAAATTATTGGAAGAAGCGGCGGAACGTTTGTATAGAGAATGGTTTGTAAATCTACATTTTCCGGGATGTGAAGAGGTTAAGATTGTTGATGGTGTGCCTAAAGGATGGTTAGATGGTACTGTTGGAGATATTGCGTTATTTAAAAGGGGAAAGACTATCACTAAGGCACAAATTCATAAAGGAATTGTTCCGGTTGTTGCAGGTGGTTTGGAGCCAGCATACTATCATAATGTAGCAAACACAGTAGCTCCAGTTATTACTATTAGTGGTTCTGGGGCTAATGCAGGTTTTGCAAGGCTATATAATGTAGATGTTTTTGCATCGGATTGTTCGTTTGTAGATAGTCAGACAACACCTTATTTATTTTGGGTATATTGTTTTATTAAGGACAGTAAAGCAAAATTAGATTCACTTCAAAAAGGAGCTGCACAGCCACACGTATATGCAAAGGATATTAATGCATTAAAAATTTATATTCCGACAGATGACATACTTGATAGGTTTTGTAAAGTGGTTGCACCTTATTTTGGTAAAATTAAAAATTTACAAAGACAAAATGATTTATTATTGCAAGCTCGTGACCGATTATTACCAAGATTGATGAGTGGAGAAGTGGAGGTATAAATAATGAATGATTTTGAACATAAAGATTATTTCAACGCTAGATTTTGCTATCATGGTGATGAACAAAAGGTGACTGCTATCTTGGATTCTTATGTTCAAAATCAGATAGAGTTAGCTGATATTAATAGAGTGATTGAACTTTATCATACAAAATTATTTTTTGAGAAAGTTACAGATATTCCGGATTGGTCAGAAGAAAAATATCAGAGATATAAAGCTAAAACATTGAATTTAAATACTGTAGTTTATGAGAGATTTAAACAGATAACAGAAGAAAATGTGGTTGATACTTTTAATAATTGTTATGTGGGATATTGGGACGATTTTAGAAATTTCTTTTATAAGTTTAATATCTACAAGTGTATTTCTAAGAATAGAATATGTGATGTGCTAAAAGGACTGCGTTGGAATACTTATCATATACTACAGGATAAGTCATTTGTAGAGTACTTTGATGAAGAGATAACTATATTGCTAGAGGAACAACAATATGGGTTGCAATTTGTAGTTTCTTATTATTTAGAAGAACATGATAAAAAACTACAGGTATATATTCCAAGACATTTTACCATTGAGAAAAGGGTAAAACTTATCGAAGATTATCTTAAAAGCGATTATATTAACCCGAATTTTATGAAACTTATTTTAAATGCTAAACATACAAAAGAGTTACCGATTACTCCGAAAATGAAAAAAATGGCGGACAAGAGGAATAACGAATTTTGGGAGAATAATAAATCGGCGGTTTTTCATGACTATGGTTTTGGTGTTACTTTTGGTCCATTTGAAAATGTTAAGAATATCCAAATTGAAAATAGTAAATGGATTCTAGAGTATGACACAGGATGGATAAAGGATAATACTGATTACCCAACATTGCTAAACAACTTCATATATTTATTCGAATACATAGATAGTCAGGCAAGATTCACATGCATTTCAAGTCATGGAGAAAGACATCCTCTTACGGAGATTTTTGAAGTTAGAGGTGTTGGAATGTACAAAAAGAATGTAGCATTTGATATGTTAGAATCTTTATCTGATATCCAAATGAGGGGTTATGTTGAACAATTGATTAAACTTGATATCAACATTGAAGACATTATAAAGTGGTTTTTTGAGACCTATTTATTACAGGAATTTGATATTAAAGATTATACATGTAATATGCCAAACCCGGCTGATAGCATACTTAGTAAATGTAAAACACTTGCATCAGCTATAGATGGAGTACTAAGTAAGTATAAAATGTTGTGCGATGATGGAGAAATTGATCTTGATCTTTTTAAATATATAACAGATTCACCAAGAATAAAAGATATCCCAAGTCGAATAAAAAATAAATATTGTTATGTTATAAATAGTGAACTTATTAAAGAGATGAATATGTTGTTTTCATCGCAGAGCATGCTTGGGTATACCGAAAAAACAAAATCAAAATATGACTCTCTTATTAAGCTTATATCAAATGAAGATATAAAATTGTCAGAATGTGAACCATATAACATAGCATCACTAAATTGGTTAATCGAAAAAGGGTCAATATATATTGAAGATGATGTTATTAATTATAACAAGGAAAGAGTATTTATTTTACATGAGTTTTACGAAAAAGAAGTTATTTCATTACAACATATAAAATCACCATTATTAAAACGATTGATTAAAAATGGCGATATTTATGTAGATGATAAACTGTTGTCGAAACCTGAATATAAATATTTTGATTATATATTGAATAATTCTGAGTTTAGTGATGGAAAAGCTATTAGAAATCGCTATATCCATGATTCTATTGTGCCAGATAACAATACAATGATAGCGGATTATTATACGTTATTAAAGATAATGATTTTGTTGATTATTAAAATAAATGATGATTGTTGTATTTATGATGAGATAAAGGAAGGAGGAGATTATTATGAGCTATGATTATTCTGAAAATATATTAGTACAGGAAAGTGCTGGTCACCTTCTTGAAGATGAGCTTGGTTGGCATGTAGAACTTGCTTATAATACAGAAGTATTAGGTGAAACTGGCACATTTGGCAGGAAATCATATAAGGAAATCCTTCTTGTGAAATATCTAAAGCAGGCACTTTCAAAACTCAATCCATGGCTTACTCCAGCATTACTTGAAGATGCCGTAAAAACATTTGAAAGTCATATGTCATCAGCTTCTCTTATGCAGATAAATGAGGAAAAGTATAGATACATAAGAGATGGTATTCCGGTGAAAGTGAAAAAGCCGAATGGTCAGATTGAGGAAAAGAAGGCAATTGTAATTGATTTTACAAATCCAGAGAATAATGATTTCCTTGCTATTAAGGAAATGAAAATACATGGAAATCTTTATCGGAGACGTACAGATATTGTGGGTTTTGTAAATGGAATACCTCTTCTTTTTATAGAATTGAAGAAGAATTCTGTAGATGTGCAGAATGCATACACAGATAACTATACAGACTATCTTGATACAATACCGCATTTGTTTTATTATAATGCATTTCTTATGTTGTCCAATGGAACAGAGGCTAAAGTGGGAACATTAGGTAGCAAATATGAATTTTTTCATGAGTGGAAAAGATTGTATGAGCAGGAAGAAGGTAATGTTGCACTTGAAACGATGCTTAGAGGTATATGCAAAAAGGATAACTTCCTTGATTTGTTGGAAAATTTCATATTATTTGACCATTCAGATGGAAAAACAGTAAAGATTCTAGCACGAAATCACCAGTATTTGGGTGTAAATGAGGCTGTTAAGGCGTATGAAGCACGTAAATTGAATAATGGAAAACTTGGTGTATTCTGGCATACACAAGGTTCTGGTAAAAGTTATTCTATGGTATTTTTATCACAGAAAATTAGGCGAAAATTTGCAGGTTCTCCAACAATTGTGATTTTGACAGACAGGGATGAGTTAAATACACAGATTAGTGATACTTTTGAGAATTGTGGATTACTTGGAAAAACAAAGGCTACAAAGTATATTGCTACGAGTGGTGATGACCTTATAACAAAATTACAAGGAAATCCTAGCTTTATATTTACTTTGATTCAGAAATTTAATAAGAAAGATGTACAGCCAATCATACCAGATCATGACATTATTATAATGTCCGATGAAGCACATAGGAGTCAGTATGGAATATTTGCAGATAATATGATGAATTTGCTGCCTACAGCCGCACGTATTGGTTTTACTGGAACGCCATTATTATCGAATGACAATATTACAGAGAGAACATTTGGTGGATATATCTCTATCTATGATTTTAAGAGAGCAGTTGAGGATAAAGCAACAGTTCCGTTGTATTATGAGAATCGTGGAGAGAAGATTTTGGATTTAGATAATCCGGATATTACGGATAAGATATTGGATGCGATTGAGGCAGCAGATTTAGATCCAGATCAGACAGAAAAGCTGGAGCGTGAGTTTAAGAAAGAGATTCATATCATGACAGCACCACAAAGGCTTAAATCTGTAGCCAAAGACTTTGTTTCTCATTATTCGGATTTATGGACAAGTGGTAAGGCTATGTTCGTGTGCCTGAATAAAGTGACTTGTGTTCGGATGTATAACCTTGTACAGGATTACTGGGAAGAAGAAATTAAACGATTAGAAGGCATAAAATCAAAAGTATCACAGCAGGAAGTACAGGAACTGGAACGCAAGATTAAATGGATGAAAGAAACCGAAATGGCTGTCGTTATTTCTCAGGAGCAAAATGAGATTCAGACATTTAAGAAATGGGACCTTGATATAAAGCCGCATCGTGAAAAGATGGAGAGAAGAGAACTCGATAAAGAGTTTAAGGATAAGGATAATCCACTTCGAGTAGTGTTTGTCTGTGCAATGTGGCTTACTGGTTTTGATGTAAAATGTTTGTCATGCCTATATCTTGATAAGCCTTTGAAAGCGCATACTCTCATGCAGACAATAGCAAGAGCAAATCGTGTTGCAGAGGGCAAGAGTAACGGACTTATTATTGACTATATTGGCATAGTAAAGGCACTTCGTAAAGCACTTGCAGATTATACAGCAAATGTTGGAGGAAGAGAGACTGATCCAACAATAGATAAGGAAGAACTTATAGAGCACGTGCTGGAAACTATATCAGCAGCTATAGAATTTTTATGTAGCAGAAATTTTGAGTTGGAGGATTTGATTAAGGCAAAAGACTTTTCAAAATTAGCATTATTACAGACAGCAGCAAATGCTGTTTCTGATAGCCGAGAATCACGCAAGCAGTTTACGACATATGCAAATGAAATCAACCGAATGATGAAGTATCTGGACAGAGATGATATATCGGATGAGGATAGAAACAAAAAAGACGCGATTATAGCAATATCTGATGAACTAAAGAAAAAGAAGAAGCATGTTGACAATGTCGATTTGATGGTTCAGATTAATGGAATTCTGGGTGAATATATAATGATAGAACAGGAATCTAATAATAGTGACATAGCCAAGCGTTTTGATATCAGCAGAATAGATTTTGATTTGCTCCGAAGAGAGTTTGCAAAGACAAAGAAAAAGAATCTACTTATTACAGATTTGGATGAACTGATTCAAACAAGATTAGACAGTATGCTCAAAGAAAATCCAAGTCGTGTGGATTATTATGAAAGATATCAGACAATCATTGATGAATATAATAATGAGCAGGACAGGGCAAACATTGAAAAGACATTTATGGACTTGATGAATCTGGCTAATTCTATGAATCAGGAAGAAAAGCGTTATGTCAGAGAGGGCTTTACAAGTGATGAAGAACTGTCATTGTATGATATGCTTTTCAATGAAAATCTTTCAAAAGAAGATATCAATAAGATAAAGAAAGTTGCGATAGACTTGCTGGAAAAGATAAAAGCAAAGATATCTGAACTTGACCATTGGACAGAGAAGCAGGAAACAAGGGATGATATAGAAACATATATAGGAGCAATTCTCTGGGAAGAGTTACCAGAGAGTTATTCTGATAATGCAATATTTGCATACAGACAGAAAATTTATGAGTATGTGTTTATGAGGTATAAAGAGGTGGCGTAAAATTGTCGGTGATTATACATATGACGCTACCGATGCTAGTAAAGAACTATTTGATAATTACGATAATTTAAACTCTGCCATTAAGGCAGAAATACCATTCAATCAGATATGAATATTGAGTAAGGAAGAATAGAGAAAGTGAAGAGAAAACTATGAACAAGAAGTGCCAGGTATTTACGCCTGAAAATTATGTAATAGAATTACTAGATAGTGTGGGTTATACCCATAATTTATATGGGAAAAAAATACTAGAGAATTCCTGTGGCGATGGTAACATCCTGGTTGCGGTAGTTCAAAGGTATATTGATGATTGTAAGGAAAATGGTTTGTCTAGAACAAGAATAAAGAATGGATTAGCAAAAGACATATATGGAATCGAGATTGATGAAGAACAGTATAAAAAGTGTATTGATAATTTAGATAAAGTATTAAAACGTAACGATATTGACAAAGTTGATTGGAAAGTGATAAATGCAGATTATTTGAAGTGGAATATTACTATTAAATTTCAATATATTGTTGGAAATCCTCCTTATATTACATACAGTGAATTGAAAGAGGAGGAACAGCTGTTTGTAAAGAGGAATTTCTCTACATGTGTCAAAGGAAAATTTGATTATTGCTATGCATTTATAGAGAAAAGTATTAATTCGTTAGCAGATAATGGGAAAATGTCTTATCTTATTCCAAGTAGTATTTATAAGACTGTATTTGGACATAATCTGAGGATTTTTATGAGTCCGTACATTGCCCAAATAAAGGATTACAAACAAGTTAAAATATTTGATAAGGCATTAGTTAAGTCATCCATTATGGTGTTAGACAAACAACGTCAGCAGGAACTTTTGCATTATCAGGACATGAGTATGGAAAATGCGATAGATATACCTATTGCTCAACTAGATGAAAAGTGGTTTTTTGCAGATGAGAATGAAGTGGGACAACATCGATTTGGGGATTATTTTAAGGTGTCACATGTTGTGGCAACACTTCTAAATAAAGCATATGTTCTGTCAGACGGGGCATATACCGAAGTGGATAATGGCTATGTTTGTGGTAATCATACTATTGAAAGAGAAGTAGTAAGAAATACTGAAACACCTCGAACGCTTAGATATATTAAACATGAAAAAATTATTTTTCCGTATACATATAACGAAAATGAGTTAGTACATTATGATGATGGTGAGTTTGAACGATTATATCCTGGGGCTACGGCGTATCTTAATGAGTTTCGTGATGATTTAGATAAAAGGCAAAGTGATAATAATGCAAAATGGTATGAGTATGGTCGTTCACAAGCACTGAGTGGCTTGAATAGACAAAAACTTCTGATTTCAACAGTTGTGACAAATGATGTAGACGTATATGAATTAGAGCAGGAATGTATACCATATGCGGGAATGTATATCGTGCAAAAGGAAGATAATTATGAATATACATTGACAGATGCAATGAGAATACTTAGAAGTGACGAATTTAAAGAGTATGTTTTTAAAATTGGAATACCTATAAGTGGCAAATCGGTGAGAATAACATCGAAGGATGTTGAGAATTATATGTTTTAGGAGGTGGCTTGAGTGGAAGAATTAAAATATGTTATAGAAGATAGTACGATAGCGGAATTGTTAGGTGTGCAGAATTTTTCTACAGATGAGGCTGCAATACTTGAATTGGTTAAGAATGCATATGATGCTAATGCATTGAATTTAAAAATTACATTTCAGAATGACACACTTCGATTTGAAGATAATGGCATTGGCATGAATGCAGACGATATAAAAAAACATTGGATGCATATAGGTAAAAGTAGCAAAGAATATGAAATAATAGATGAAAATAATAAAAAAAGAATTCAAGCTGGTTCGAAAGGTGTTGGAAGATTTGCATTATCGAGACTAGGGTATAGAGTATATTTGAAATCAAAAAAAATAGATTCTGTTGGTGTAATTTGGAAAACAGATTGGAATACATCTGTTTTAGATGAGAACTACGATATTCACACTAAAGGAACATATATAGAAATAATAGGATTAAGGGAAAAGTGGAATAAAAAACGCATAGAAAATTTAAATAAGTACTTAGAAAGAACCTATCATGATACATCTATGGAGATAAGAATTATTTCAGATAATTATGATGAAATTGTAGTGGAACATTTTCCTAAAGCTGAAGTCGGAATCAATTGTAGAAGTAATATTGTTTTAAAGTATAACCAAGGAATCTTAGTGACATCAGTAGAGTCAGATGAGTTCGAAAATGAGGCTTTAAAATATTGTCCAGGGATTGATATAAAAAAATATGAAACGAAAACGGATATTGTTAATGAGTTGAAAGGAAACAAAATTACGGAGCTTTTAGATGCTGATATACAAACAGTGGTTAATGATATTGGCGAATTTTCAGCAAATTTATACTTTAATATTTCCACATCAAAAGATGAAAAAGAGAAATTTTTATACAAGTATTTAAACACACCTAAAAATATTGAAAGTGGAATAATATTATATAGGAATGCATTTAGTATATCGTCATATGAAGGAATGAAAGATTGGTTAGGACTTGGAAAAAGATCTAGAAAATCCCCTGCGGCAGCTTCTCATCCAACGGGTGCATGGCGTGTGAGAGAAAATCAGATGGCAGGTTATGTCATGATAGATAAAAAGAAGAATGCTGTGCTTCAGGATATGGCTAACCGCCAAGGCTTAGATGAAAATATTTATTATCAGTTATTTGTTGAAATAATATTAGTAGGCATTAAAGAATTTGAAAGATATAGACAAAATATTGTTAGAAAAATAAATGTTAAGAATCAGGTAGAAGGGCAAAAAGCAACACCTATTTCTGATCGAGTATTAAACCGACCGACATCTGTTAGTGGTCTAACAAAGGAAGAGGCAAAGCAATTAGCAACAGAAATCAAAAGTTATAAAAAGGAGGGAAAACAATATCAGAAAGATAAAGAAGCGGTAGAGGCTAGATATAAATATGATGTAAGAATTTTAAATGTATTAGCAACAACGGGATTAAAAGCTTCATCCATCGCGCATGAAATGAAAAATGATAGAAATGCCATATATGATAATTGCAATAATATAGTAGATGCATTAAAAGAATATGGTATGTGGGATGAATTGAATTCTTCTGAAAAAACGAGAAAATCTTATAAAAATGTACCTTATTTGTTGGAGAGTAATGATGTTGTTGGAAGAAAATTGGTGACATTCATGGACACTATGTTGGAAGAAATAGAAAAAAAACAGTTTGAGATTAGGTACCAGAGTATAGCAGATATCTTAACTGTTATAAAAAAAGTGTGGGAAAGAGATTACGCATGGCTTAGTATTGAAATTATAATGGATGAAGATATTGTTTATCAGATTTCAGAAGATATATTGCAGGTTATTTTTGATAATCTGATTTTAAATAGTGTGCAGCAAAATGAAAATACGCAAAAACTAATGATCACTATATCTATAAATGAGACTAATGGATTTTTAAATATTAAATATTGTGATAATGGAAAAGGACTTGATGATAAGTATAAAACGGATCCGATGAAAATATTAGAGGTACATGAAACTACAAGAACTAACGGGCATGGTCTCGGAATGTGGATTGTAAATAATACATGTACAATGTCAGGAGGAGAAATACAGAAAATAGGTGGGGAAAAGGGATTTGAAATAGAATTCACTATAGGAGGAAAAATATAATGGAAAACTTAAAAATTATATATATAGATGATTATCCGGAGACTTCATTATCCAAATATTTGGATAAATATAAGAATTCGAGTTGTAATGTTGAATCTTTAGATATTAAATTCAATCCAGATGCAGGATACGAGAGTTTGATTAATAATCCGGATGTTAAATCAGCAAATATAATTTTTATAGACTCAAAATTATTTGAAAATAGAACAGCAATAGCAGGAAAGTTTACAGGAGAAGAATTTAAAATTATTCTAAAAAAATATTTTCCGTTTATAGAGGTGATTGTTATTACGCAAAATGATATCGCCCCAGATTATGAAACAATTTCTAAATATGATCCTAAATGCGGAAAGACGCCAGTGGAATATTATGATGAAAAGCTTCCTCCAATATTGGACCAATGTATTAGAAATATTTTCGAAGTTAGAAAAATTACCTCAGAATTGCAAAAGAATACTAGCTGGGAAAAAGTTATGGTCGAAAAAATAGTGAATTCAGTTAATGGTCAAGGAAAATTTGATGAATTTACTAAGAATGATATTGATGATGTGATAAAAATGTTTCAAGAGTTGCAGACAAAAGTAGAGGGATAGGAATATGGACTACAGAAGAACAAAGTATTGTCCGGAATTAATTGATGTGTCACAAAAAAAGAAAGAAGTAGAAAAATTAGTTGAAATAGAGCACCCTAATGCAAAAGATATGCATAGATATATTAGTGATAATTCTCAGAAATTTAAGTTGGAATTTATTAAAGCATATAATGGGAAATGTGCATATTGTGGAGCTTCAATTGATTTGATAAAAAAGACTGAGTTTGAAATAGATCATTTTTTATATGAAAAAGCTCCTATATTTGCTACAAAAAAAGATGCAGGTTATATGGAAAATTTAATCCTATCATGTCATGATTGTAATCATAATAAAAATTCATTTTGGATTGAAAAGGAAGAAATGGATACATTGAATCCGGATGGAGAAAAAATTAAGAATGTCTTTATAAGAGATGACAAATATTATATTCGGATAAATGATGAGTTTAAAGAAAATACAACTATAGAAGGGTTTTATAATAAGCTTTGTTTGGGATCTGAATTACATAGGTTGGATTATCTAATAATGAATATAATTGGATTGCAGAGATCTTGTGAGGACAATAGTGATTTATATGTCGGACTTGGGAAAATACTGGATACAATAAGGGAAAAGAGAAATATTATGTAGAATAAAGTTCTAATCATAAAGTTCTATTTATGCAATATTACGCAGAAAAATTTTTGCAAAGAAGGAAGTGAATTCATGGACATAAATCAACTAATCGGTGAAGCCACAGATTATGACAAGAAGCTTGCACTTGAAGAAAAGAAACCTAAAAGCTGGTGCAAGAGTATCAGTGCATTTGCTAATTGTTTTGGAGGCAAGCTTATATTTGGTGTATCTAATGATAGTGAGTTGGTGGGACTTGCGGATGCAGAAGGTGATGCGGAGAAAATTAGTGAAGCAATAAAAATACATTTAAATCCAATACCGGAGTTTAGGCTTTCATTTGAAAAAGATGAGGACAAGACTTTTGTTATTGTAGAAGTTATGAAAGGGCAGCAGACACCATACTATTATGAAGGCGATGGACAACTTATTGCATTTATGCGTATTGGAAATGAAAGTGTTCCAGCAACACCTTCGCAGTTGAGAGAGTTGGTACTTCGCGGAAGTGGTGAAAGTTATGATAGTCTGAAGTCAAGATATGATTTTAACAATATGTCTTTTACAAAATTAAAATCGGTATATAAGCAGAGAACAGGAAATGCATTTGAAGGTACAGATTATGAATCTTTTGGTTTGATTGATGAGAAAGGCAATCTGACGAATGCAGGAGCACTTCTAGCAGATGAATCTCCGGTTCGTCATTCCAGATTATTTTGTACAAGATGGAATGGACTTACGAAGGCATCTGGAATTGTAGATGCACTTGATGATAAGGAATATACGGGAAGTCTTGTCACACTATTACAGGCAGGAACGGATTTTGTAAGAAATAATTCCAAGAAGGCATGGCGTAAGGTTGGGGACGGCAGAATTGAAATGCCGGATTATCCGGATCGAGCAGTGCTTGAAGGTGTAGTAAATGCATTAATTCATAGAAACTATATGGAGATAGGCAGTGAAGTCCATATAGATATGTTCGATGATAGAATCGAAATATATTCACCGGGTGGAATGGTAAGTGGAATATCTTTAGAGGGAAGAGATTTATTGAAAATCCCATCAAAGCGAAGAAATCCAATATTAGCTGATATATTCAGCCGTTTGAAATACATGGAGCGTAGAGGCAGTGGATTTAAGAAGATATTGGCAGACTATGAGGGTCAGGTTGAATTTGATGAGTCCAAGATGCCTGTCTTTGATGCAGATAATGATGATTTTACATTGACTTTGTATAATCTGAATTATGGTTCTAGTTATGCAGCACAGGCAAATGAAAATGTCATAGAAAATGTCATAGAAAATGTCATAGAAATTTCGGAAGAAAAAATTAAGAAGTTAATGCCAGAGTATTCTAAGAAGAAGCTTGCTAAAGCATATGAGATTCTGAAAATGATTTCGGAAAACCCGAATATTTCTATTGATGAATTAAGAATAGCATTAGATGTTACAGATAGAACAATTGCTAGATATATATCAGAATTAAAAGATAAAGGTATCATAGAACGAAAAGGTCCAGATAATGGTGGCAAATGGAAAATTAGGTAAGTAAATGACAGTAAATTTGGCACTCAATGTAACACCCAAACTTTCACTCAAGGATATTCCAGAGTTAGTCTCAACGAAGAATTATAGATAAGATATGGTTTCAATGGGTAAACCTTATTCTAGATACAGGTCATTTAATGATGCAGTTTCTTTGACAATATTCATTGCAATAGATAATGCACAATTTGTTAAGTTTATTACAGAAGTACAGGATAAAAACAGCAAACTTGTGCCATTGGCAGAGATGATGATATTAAGAAGCTTAATGGACAATAGGAAAGAGCAGTTATCAGAGCTGTCAAGGAAAGTCCAAAAATCTCTGGATGAAACAAAAAAGTCATGTAATGAGCTGGTTAACAGAAGACTGATTGAGATTGTTGGCAAGGAATATATGCTGACAGCTAAAGTTTATGAGGCGTTAAAATCAGATGTGGAATATACAAGGGATAAAGTGGTTCAGTATATCAAGACTAAAAATATGATTTTAGAATAGTTACATACAAATGATCAGATAACATCTGCCAAGATTCAGGAGATGTGCAGATTTATTAAGCAACAGGCGAGAAGTGTCATTGATAAAATGAGTAGTGAGGAATTGATAGATTTAATGGGAAAAGGACCAGCAACCAGATATGTTTTATATAAAGGATTGAGTGATAATTGAGTTTTATTTTATAAAAAACTCAATTGCCACTCAATTGAAATGAAATGTTATGTAGGATGACATGGCAGTTGAGAACATATTACTATTTTTAGAGGAGTGGCGGATGATAATGATAAAATCAGAAAAATGGAAAACAATTTTTAAAAGTAAAAGCCTGATATACATTGTAATCGCATTTGCAGTTGCTCCAGTGGCGATTAATCTTGGACTAGTGTTTACAGATATCATATATGAGAAGACGGGAAATACATTAACTGCAAAGGGATTAAATAATGCAGAATGGTTAGGCTTTTGGAAACAGTATTTGGCTATTGCAATTTCTTTTGTTGGATTATGCGTGGCATATGTTTCTTCCAACACGGACAGAAAGCATAAACTGCAGGAAGAGCAAGCACAACAATATTTGGAGGGAGTAAGGCAGGAAGAAAATGTTTTGGTTGATGTAACACAAGGTTTTAATACCAGCACAGTTTATAAAGCACTATTACAACAGTCAAAGTCCGCTAATATCTATGATGGAAGAATGGTGTTGACAAATGCTAGAGCTAATATGGATCAAATGCATATAAAATTTGAAATATTAACAGAATTGTGTGATGATTTTAAAAAGTGCGAGAACTGTAGGTATTTACCTTGCATAGATAGAAAAGTTATGATTGAATTAAGAGACTTATTTTATGATATAGAAAAACATTATTTTAATATGCTTGATATAGGTGAGAGTTTTCTTGAATGCTTAGATAAAGAGCAAGAACGGATAAAATTGTTGGAAACAGAAACAAAATTACAAAATAATACAGAAGAACTTATAGAATTATATAAAAATCAGGGATTAACTGACAATGTATATTTATCACAACAAGATTTGCAGAGTATTAAGAAACAGATAAAAAATCTCGAAAAATCAAAATTGAGATTAGAGGAAATGAATAAAGCTATATCAGAGATACAAAAAGAGATAGATTACATAAATAAGGATGCACGTCCGAAATTTATCAGATATTGCAAAATATATATTGACATGAAAAAGGAACATGCCAGAGAGTTAAGAAAAACAGGGAATATTCAGTACAATAAGATGAATGAAAAATTGTAAGATAAACAGGAGGTTCAAAATGTTATTTTTATGTTATCCCAAATGTTCAACATGTCAGAAAGCGAGGAAATGGCTTGATGAACATGGTATAAAGTATACAGAACGTCACATTGCGGAGAAAAATCCAACATATGATGAATTAAAGGTGTGATATCAGCAGAGCGGTCTGCCAATAAAGAAGTTTTTTAATACAAGTGGTTTGGTCTATAAAGAAATGCAATTAAAGGATAAGCTAACATCAATGAGTGAAGAGGAACAGTTAATGTTGCTTGCTACGCATGGAATGTTGGTAAAGCGTCCAATGGTGATAACTCATGATATTGTGTTAGTTGGATTTATGGAAACTGATTGGGAAGGAGCTCTTTTATGAGCAAAGAATTACAGATAAGAAATAGCACTGTTGATTTCTTGGTTTTCACACGAGATGCAGGAGAAGACGGAATAGAAGTCAGGGTTCAGAATGGCGATGTATGGCTTACGCAGAAGGCAATTTCACAGCTTTTTGATGTAGATAGAAGTGTGATTACAAAACATCTGAGTAACATTTTTAAAGAGGGAGAATTAGATGAAAATTCAGTTTGTGCAAAATTTGCACAAACTGCGGATGATGGAAAAACATACAATTATAAGTTCTATTCATTAGCGGTTATTATTGCTGTGGGCTATCGCATTAATTCAGAACGGGCAACACAGTTCAGGACATGGGCAACCAAAGTGTTAGATACATTTACAAAGCAGGGTTATGTTCTTGATAAAAGCAGATTGATTAATGGACAGATTTTCGACGAAGACTATTTTGAGCATCTTATTGCTGAGATTCAGGAAATCAGAGCAAGTGAGAGAAGATTTTACCAGAAAATTACAGATATATATGCAACAGCAGTTGATTATGATAAGAATTCACAGGTGACAAGAGAGTTTTATGCAACAGTTCAGATCAAGATGCATTATGCAGTTCATGGTAATACAGCGGCAGAAGTGATTGTTGCAAGAGCTGATCACAATAAAGAACATATGGGACTTAAATCATGGAAAAATGCGCCTGATGGTAAAATAGTAAAAACAGATGTGTCAATTGCAAAAAACTATTTAGAAAAAGAAGAACTTGCAGAATTGAATGAGATTGTGACAATGTATCTTGATTATGCAACAAGACAGGCACGAAGACATATTCCTATGACTATGGAAGATTGGAAAACAAAGCTTGACGCATTTCTTAGATTTAATGATGCAGAAGTACTTCAGGATAAAGGAAAAGTTACTGCAGCTATTGCAAAGGAATTTGCAGAAAGTGAGTTTGAAAAATACAGAGTTATACAGGATTCACTATATGAAAGTGACTTTGATAAATTGATGAATGATATGGAGAATGATGGTACTACCCATTAGTACCACAAAATTTTTCCTTGCAGAAATATCGCTTGGAGATTATAATTTCCATAGGTGGACTTGCAAACCGACAGAAATTTATTCTGTGAATAGTAAACAAACCTGCAAGCCACCGGAACTACACACAATAATGACAATATAGCAATGGTACTGGATTGGTACTAAAAATATGTGAAACGAAGAATAACGTGTGGAAAAAAGTATAAGTTATCAATACAAAACGGTATAGATAACTGCATTGAAATAATCTGAATTAAACCAGACTCTGCGAGTTTGAGTAGTAAACTGTAAATTAGCAAACTCTATTATCCTGAAATTAGTAAACTTCATTATCCCGTCATAGGTAGAGTCCTAAACATATTTTTTGGTATGTTTTGGGCTCTTTTTTTAATGGAGAAAGAGGGTACATATCATCCGTATGGCAGGATCATCAGGGGATTTTGTCAAAGTTCACAAAAATATTATAAATATTTTATTAAATATTCCAGATAGACAACATATATTTTTTCTGATACTATTACATGCAGTTATTAAATAGTTACGAATCAGAAGGATTGTTACTGAAATATTTATTTATCGTCAGGCAAGACCTTATAGTAGTATAGGAATAGGTTTTCTATATACTGTAATGGCCTTTTTTTATTTGTCTGGCAGCGGGGGAACAGGAATATGGTTATCTATAAGATTTTGAATAATAATTTGATACTGTCCAGGGATGGACAGGGACATGAAGTTATTGTAAAGGGCTGCGGAATTGCCTTTCAGAAAAAGAAAGGACAGCAAGTGGAGGAGTCCAGGATCGAGAAGATCTTTACTGCGGAAAATGCCCAGATCAGCAAGGAGATACAGGGTTATCTGACTGCTATTCCGGAAAAATATCTGGATTTTGTGGGAGCTTTTGTAAATGAAGTGAAGGAAAAAGAGGGGATGAAATTAAATGACAGTATTTATTTTTCCCTTAGCGACCATATCATGGGTGCGATCTCCAGACTTGAAAACGGGATCCGCCTTCAGAATATGCTGCTTCTGGATATCAAGCAGCTTTATCATAAGGAATATGAGATCGGCTTGGAATTACTGAAAAAGGTAAATGAGATGTTCAAGGTAGATCTTTCTGCAGATGAAGCAGGATTTTTTGCATTGCATTTTGTGAATGCGGAAGATGGCGGCAAGACGGACAGCTATCAGATTTCCATTATCGTACATCAGATCCTGGACATCGTGGAGAAGTATTATGACAATATGGAATTTCAGGAGGATAATCTGTATTATCAGCGGTTTCTCACGCATCTGAAATATTTTGCCCAGAGATTCCTTCATAAAGAGCTTCACTATGATGAGAATCAGGAGCTTTTCAAGATCATCAAGGAGCAGTACAGAGAAGCTTACGGCTGTGTAAAAATGATCTATCTTATGATGGAAGAGGAATATAAATACGCTATGACTGAGGACGAAATGCTGTATCTGACGATTCATATCCAGAAGATCACAGAAGATCATAAACGTCTGAAAAATCTGTGAAAAGAGATTGTTTTATAAATTAGGTGTTAATGGATTGTTACTGAAATACGTGCCATGTGCGTATCTTTTCAGGCAAGACCTTTAATATAAATTTCAATATTTATTATTAAAGGAGGTCCCAAAATGAAAAAGGACTATGCAAAAACTGCAGACACACTGATTGCAGCGCTGGGCGGAAAAGATAATATCACCCGTCTGTTCCACTGCATGACAAGGCTTCGTTTCTATGTGAAAGACAGATCGAAGATCAACGAGAAAGAGATCTTAAAGCTTTCTGAGATCTCCGGCGTTAACTGGCATGAAGATCAGTTCCAGGTTATCGCAGGAAACGAAGTAAACGCTGTTTACAAGGCATTGGAAGACAAAGGCGTTCCTACCGATGATGCACCGGCAGCGAACTCTGACAGCTCAAAGAGTGTTGTTTCAAAAGTTATCGATGCCATCACCGGATGTATGACCCCGATGATCCCTGCCCTGACTGCAGCCGGTATGATCAAAGTTGTACTTACCCTGCTGACAACTTTTCATCTGGTATCAGAAACAAGCAGTACCTACCAGGTGATCAGTTTTATCGGAGATGTTACTTTCTACTTCATGCCGTTCCTGATCGCAGCAAATGCTGCCAAGGTTTTCCGCGTGAACCAGTCACTGGCGCTGTTTATTGCCGGTGTTTACTTAAGCCCTACCTTTGTAACTATGGTAGCTGGTGATGCGGCCATCACACTGTTTGGTCTGCCGATCACAAAAGCAACTTATTCTTATTCCGTTATTCCGGTTATCCTGATGGTATGGATCACACATTATATTGAGATTCTGGTTGATAAGATCACACCGAAAATGGTAAAACTGATTCTGAACCCGACACTGGTAATTCTGATCAGTGCACCGATCGCCCTGATCGTAGTTGGACCGATCGGAACAATTATTGGTAACGGACTTGCGGTAGCCATCAACTTCCTGTCCGTAAAACTTGGTTTCATTATTGTAGGTATCCTTGCAGCAACCTTCCCGTTCATCGTTATGACCGGTATGCACCATGCGCTGACACCGATCGGACTGAATGCCATTGCAACCGGTGGTAGCGATACACTGATCTTTGTATCTCAGGTATGCTCTAACCTTGCACAGTCCGGAGCTTCTCTTGCAGTAGCTGTAAGATCCAAGGACAGCAACATGAAACAGCTGGCAAGTGCAGCCGGTGTTTCCGCTCTTATGGGTATCACAGAGCCTGCTCTGTATGGTGTTACACTGAAACTGAAAAGACCGGTTGTAGCAGCTTCCATCGCAGCCGGAATCGGTGGTATCGTAGGAGGACTTCTTCAGGTTTCTCTTTACATTGCACAGAATTGTATCATGGCAATCCCGGCGTTTATCGGCGAGAAGGGATTAAGCAATCTGATTTATGGAATCATTATGATCGTGGTATCTTTTGTAGCTGCTTTTGTTCTTACACTTATCTTCGGATTTGAGGATGTAAAGGCTGAGACAGAGGATGAAGTACAGAACACAGATACAGAAAAACAGCCGGCACAGCAGAACGCTCCGCTTGTAGATAAGATCGAGCTTTGTGCACCGGTAGCAGGAACTGTAAAAGCACTTTCCGATGTTCCGGATAAAACTTTTGCTGATAAGGTTTTAGGTGACGGAGCAGCAATCGTTCCATCAGAAGGAAAGGTTTATGCACCGGCAGATGGTACGGTGGCAAATATCATGGAGAGCAAACATGGAATCATGTTTGTGACAGAAAGTGGAGCAGAAATTCTGATCCACATCGGAATTGATACTGTAAATTTAAATGGTAAATATTTTAAATCCCATGTTTCTGAGGGAGATAAGGTAAAAAAAGGAAAGCTTCTTGTGGAATTCGATATGGATGCTATTAAGAAAGAAGGATATGATCTGATCACACCGGTTGTTGTGACCAATATTTCTGATTATATCAAAGCAGTATGCATGGAAAAAGAAGATGCAGCTGTAAATGCAGGAGATAAATTTCTGACTATTGTATAAGAATAACAACGAAATATCAGGCGGAGATAACAGATCCGCCTGATGTTTGTAAAAAGGAGAAAATTAAAAAATGAAAAATTATAACCGTATGCCGGAAAAATTTCTCTGGGGCGGAGCAACTGCTGCAAACCAGTATGAAGGCGGTTGGGATGAGGATGGCAGAGGCCCGTCCATTGCAGATGTCCTGACAGGAGGAAGTGTGGATAAGGAACGTCGTCTTACACCGCCGGCACCGTTACCGGAAGAATTTTATCCCAATCACCAGGCAACTGATTTTTATCATCACTGGAAAGAGGATATTGCTCTTTTTGCAGAGATGGGATTTAAGGTATATCGTTTTTCTATTTCTTGGTCCAGAGTGTTCCCAAATGGGGATGAGGAAACTCCAAATGAGAAAGGCCTTAAGTTCTACGACAATGTGATCGATGAGTTGAGAAAATATAACATTGAGCCGCTGATAACGATCTCTCATTATGAGAATCCCCTTCATCTTTCTCTGGAGTATGGCGGATGGAAAAGCCGTAAGATGATCGATTTCTATCTTCGATTTGCAAAGGTTTTATTTGAGAGATATAAAGGTAAGGTAAAATATTGGCTGACTTTTAATGAAATCAATATGCTGACGCAGGACTTTGGTGCGGTATTCTGTGCAGGAATGCTGGACCCGAAGGATGTATGTGAGCAGAGCCGTTATCAGGCAATGCATCACCAGCTGGTAGCAAGTGCACTTGCAGTTTCCATGGCTCATGAGATCAATCCGGAGTTTATGCTTGGCTGTATGCTTGCTTATCACAATGGTTATCCATATACCTGCCATCCGGATGATATCTTATATGCACAGCAGTTTGGGCAGATCCACAATTTCATTGCCGGTGATGTTCATGTAAGAGGATATTATCCGGGATTTGCAGCGAGATACTTTGAGGAGCACGGAATCCAGCTGGAGGTTCTTCAGGAGGATAAAGAGATCCTCAAGAAGGGTACGGTGGACTTTTTCACTATCAGCTATTATTCCAGTAGCTGTGTCAGCGTGACAAAGGACGGAGAGAAAACGGCCGGAAATGGAAGTGACAATCTGAAAAATCCATATCTGAAAGCTTCCGACTGGGGCTGGCAGATCGATGCAACTGGTCTTCGCTATGTTCTGAACCAGATCTATGACCGCTATCAGATTCCGATCATGATCGTGGAAAATGGTCTTGGGGCGGTGGATCAGCTGACAGAGGATGGAAAGATTCACGATGATTACCGTATTGAATATATGCGCCGCCATATAGAGCAGATGAAGGAAGCAATCCATGACGGAGTAGATCTGATCGGCTACACCTGCTGGGGCTGTACAGATCTTGTCAGTGCCTCCACCGGAGAATTCAAGAAGCGTTATGGTCTTATCTATGTAAATAAAAATGATGACGGAACCGGAGACTTTTCCAGAATCCGCAAAGATTCTTTTTACTGGTACAAAAAAGTGATTGAATCCTGCGGGGAAGAGTTTTAACTGAATCAACTGCGAAGCAGTTAGCTGGTGTAGAATTATGTGGCGAATGCGGTTGCTTTTATCCGGTTGACGATAAAATCCTGGAGTATGACAATGTACTCCGGGATTTTTTGGGAAGGTTGACTTTTACGCGGTAAAGTGTAATACTTATTGTAAGTGACGAATGTGATGAGTGTTTTTTATGCCGGATGAAAAAGTACTGCAGGTAGCGATACTTATATGGGGATGTGTATTTTGTGCCATAGCTGCATTATGTATATTTCTGAGCAGTAATTATGACAGGGAAAAGCGTCGGTATCTTATCCTGATGGAGAGTTTTGCTTCCCTATTATTGCTGATGGATGCCATGGCGCATATTTTCAGCGGATATCCCGGAGTTCCGGGCAGTGTGATGGTCTGTATTTCGAGTTTTCTCGTATTCCTTTTAAGTGACGTATTCCTGCTGTGTTTTCACATTTATGTGTGTGTTTATCTGTTTTCGAAGAAAGAGCGGAGAACATTAAAAAGAGTAAAAGCCGGATATGTTATTGCTGCCGCAGGGGCTGCTTTTGTGGTGATCTCGCAGTTTACTCACTGGTATTATTACATAGATGGGGATAATTGTTATCATCGGGCACCGTTATATATTATGTCAATTCTTCTTCCGGCAGCAGGCTTGCTCATTGATCTTACGCTTCTGCTCCAGTACAAAAAGAGAGTCAGTCGGAAGCTCCTGTTCTCTATGCTGTCATGCGTTGTACTTCCGGCAGTGGCGGCAGCTGTGCAGGCATTCTGGTATGGAATGTCGCTGATCGAGTTTTCTGTTGGTATCTCCATGATCATTATGTTTATCGTGACGATGACAGAGCTGAATCAGGAAATGTATCAGCTGATAAGCAGAGAGGGCAAGATAAAGGAAAGACTTGAGATCGCAACGATACTGAATAAATGCATTGCTGAGCTGATATCAGGAGAAGATGAAGATGCGGCGATTTTGTTTCATGGTGTTCTCCTTCCCAAAGATACTTAGCACCATCAAGCAGATCAATGATAGCTGTAAGCATATTGTTATAGTCGGTCTGTAGTTCCTTAATTTCATCATTGGTAGGAAGATTGCTTAAATTTTGTTGATTACAGCAATTAGTAAATGCTTTCTGTATTTCAAGTAATTGCAGATATAATGCATTAACAGTCTGCACAAGAGGATATATAGTTTCTTTCTTGCCGACAACGCAGATGCGGTTATAGATGCAGGAACGGACAAAGTAATCTTTCTTCATCATGCCACTGGCAAGAATGCGGGCTTCGATTTATTTGCGTTCAGCATCGCTGATTCTAAAACTTATAGTTGGATGTTTGTGTTGATTGCTCATGGTAAAGCTCCTTTCATAGTGGGGTGACAGCAGGTACAGTTAAGCACCCGCAAGCCATATTTGATTATTCTGAAACGCTTGAAAGGATATATGGGGTGTGCAAACATAATATCTGTCATATACATGGGATAAGAGAGATAAATTATGAAGAACAAAAACATAAGGATATGGTTTCAATTGGCAAGGATTATAGTAAACTGATTATTGGATATGAGGAAAAATTATTAAATTTAAAAGAGCATAATTTACTTTATAATGATGAAAACATAAGAAATGCTATTCATATTGCTAAAACGGGATTAATAAAAGATACGAATCAAAATATATTTCATGAAAAAGAATTTTTTGAAGATATCGAAAAAGCAGATATTCAGTAGGTTTATCATATTCAGATGTAGATATGCCATATGTTAAGGAAATATGTGATAGACTTAGAAAATCGAAAAAAATGAGAGCGAGTAGGTGGTATCTTGAAGAATACGATTCAGTTGAACGCAGAAATGAATTTAAAAGAAAAATTACAAAAGTAGGATATAGTGGTAATTTCGCAGAATTTAAAATGTAGATGTATTAGAGTATATGTTAAGACTTTAAACCAGTCTCTTATGTAAAAGTGAGATTGGTTTATTCGTATAAGATATAATTGAATCATCAGCTGTGCAGGTGTGCCAACAAACGTTTTAACTTACAATAAAAAATCGCCAATGTTATACTAAGTATAGGTTTGCCAACTATATTAAAAACAAAGGAGACTATCATAAATGAATGTTAATAGTTTGGCACATACAAAGTGGAATTGTAAGTATTATATTGTATTTGTGCCCAAATACAAGAAGTCATATCTATACAGCAGAGTAGTATGCATGGAAGAAAAACAGAGTATGGTGAAATAATATTTAAAAATATATTGTTGCCTATTGTTGACATGAATTGCCAATAATAGTATATTTACCAACAAAAAAAGGAGAACATACACATGAATCAGAACTTATATTCAAGACGTTATATGTACATGTATTACGGACGTACACAGCTATAAATATGCAAGGTTAGTGCATTAGTTTATGGCTTGTAGGTCTTTTAGTCTAGTGCATAAAACCAGAATATAAGAGATGATTTAACACATTTTATATCTTAGATTGGAAATATCGCACTGGACTTTGAGGGTTTAGTGCGATTTTTTTTATGCTACCAGGCATCTGGAAGGAGCTGCCGGTGGCAGGTATTGTAGGTGAAAGAGCATTTGTAAAGAACTGTTGGAAATAGGTTTACAAGAAGGAGAGATAAAAAATGAATGATGTAATAGAATTGGAACTCATAACAAGTGGAGAAGCAGAAGGTTTGCGTAAATTGCAGGTAGAAGCATTTATAGCGTTATATGAAAAATATCGGGATGATATTACAAGCCCGGCAAAAGAAAGTCTTGAAAAAATAACACAGAAGATAGTTGAAGACAATTCGGATTTCTATTTTATTTTGTTTAATGGTAAGAGAGTAGGTGGTGTAAGAGTCAAATGGTATAATGGGAGAAATGTAAAGTGGATTTCCCCTATTTTTGTTATTCCACAATTTCAAAATAAAGGAATAGCAAGTGCTGTAATAGAACGATTATTTGAAATGTATTCTTCTGATACAATAGAATGGCGGTTAGATACTATTAAGCAGGAAGAAAAAAATTGCTATTTATATGAAAAATGTGGATTTGTCAGAGTCGGCGATGAAACAGTTATAAACGAAAAAATGACTTTAGTTGAGTATACAAAAACTTGTAAAAAATCATGAGGCAGAGAGACCTAAGGAGCCAGAAAAATGATAACAGAGGCATTTGATAATTCAGAGGCAATAATTAGACCGGAGGATTTTTATGGGGAGAAAAGGCAGTTGTGTGATAAGTGTATTATTGTTTTTTCGGGGCAGATATTTGACTATATGCTGAAAACATATGCACATGAGCAGGCTGGTACAATAAAGTGCTGCAATGGAATTACAAAGGTATATGTTTTTGAAATAGATAATATGAAAATTGTCGCATACTTAAGCCATATAGGTTCTGCAATGGCAGGGAGTGATGTGATAGATGCAAATTGGCTGACGGGTGCAAGCAGGTTTATTATGTTTGGTTTAGCAGGTTCGCTGGATAGTGACAAGACAACAGGAAAGTTTGTTATTCCAACGGAAAGTTACAGGAAAGAGGGAATGAGTTATCACTATGCAAAACCGTCAAATTATATATAAATCAGAAATTATCGGATTGTGAAATCCATATTTGACAATTTAGGACTTCCTAATGTGGCAGGAAAAGTCTGGACAACGGATGCAATATATCGGGAAACTAAAGCGAAGCTTGATGCAAGGAAAAAGGAAGGATGCATTGCAGTGGAGATGGAATTGGCTGGAG
>ENA-OPSN01000122-OPSN01000122.1-human-gut-metagenome-genome-assembly--contig:-NODE-122-length-40169-cov-2.853443_pt1 | contig 40169 bp, 34 predicted proteins | sample MGYA00241808_ERZ501907 | MGnify/ENA primary metagenome ERZ501907 (study PRJEB25962, sample SAMEA2042218) | human gut metagenome | biome: human gut; feature: human-associated habitat; material: faeces...
CGATAATCAGAATGTAATCTTCGAGTTCGCTACGCAAGAAGCTCCTGCTTATGGCGCTCCTGCTATCGGTCACGTACAGATCTCCACGATGGAGGATGATAACAAGGTGATCGCTAACCAGAAAGATGGTTTCGCGGCATTGAAGGCTGAGGGTCAATCCATCTTGAAGAGCGATGTTTATACTCAAGATACGTTGACTATGTGGTTGGATACAGCTTGTGTGACATTCGATGAGACTATGCCGTTGTATTATATCTCTACGAAGACATTCAACGCAGAGGCTGAGACTCGCAACTTCTTGATTAACCCGGCTAATATTTCTGCCGCTATTAATAAGAATAATGAGGATCCGGATGCGACAGAGATCGAGGATATCTATGATTATGCTTCTGTAGCAGGTGAAAATACTTATCGTGCTGCATTTGTGGCAGCTTCTGTATGTGGTCTTGACTCTATCGCTATCGATGGTGATACGGTCGGTTTGATGCAATTGAATCCGGCAGCTATTGCCTTCGAGGTAGCCGCAGAGATTAGCGATGAGGCTTATCGCATCGTTTCTAAGTTGCATGCCGTAAATGATGAGTATGATGCGGAAGATGAAGAATCTCTTCCTTACGAGGAAACTGCGGAGACTCTTTATTTGGCTCAATTGAACAACGTATTGTTCTGGACAGCAGATCAAGCCAAGGCTGAGATCTTCGTAATCAACCGCGCTTCCACTCCGACAGCTAACGAGGGTATCGAGGCTGAGTCTACAGTTAATGTAATCGCTGGTAACGGTACTGTAACCGTACAGGGTGCTGCTGGTCAGACTGTAACAATCGCTACTGTTCTTGGTAAGGTAGTCGCTAACGAGGTAGTTGCTTCCGACAACGCTACGATCGCCGCTCCGGCTGGTGTAGTATTCGTAACCGTTAACGGTGAGACTACGAAAGTGGTTGTTAAATAAGCACTATTGATATAAAATGCGAAAAGCATTTGAAGAAGATATATAATTCTAAAATTCCCGTACGGAGATTCGTCTTCAAGTAAACCGTGAGGTTGAACATGCGGGGATATTAATACTAAAGTAAAAAATTAAAGCTCTCCGTCAGTATTTCCGTGAGGCAAGAAAGCGGAAAAAGAATAAGCCCCGGTCGGTTTCTCGATCGGGGCTTTTTTGGTGAATCTTTTTAATTTTGTACTTTTGTAGGCTTGCACGAATGTTATACATGAATAGGAGAATTAGACAATGGCCAGCGATGATATAAAACAGGCATGGAAAGTGCCGGAACCTACGTTAAGGAGGTTGCCGTGGTATCTTGCGTTCGTAAAGTTGATGAAAGGAAAAGGGGAAGCGTTTATCTCATCTACCCAGATCGCTAAGGAGATTAATGTAGATCCTAGTCAGGTCGCTAAAGATCTCTCTTTTGTGAATATCTCAGGGAAGACGAGAGTGGGATACGATATTAACGCGTTGGTTGACGTACTGGAGGATTTCCTCGGTTTTACATCCCAGCATAAGGCATTTCTGTTTGGGGTAGGGAGTCTGGGCGCTTCTTTGTTGCATGACACCGGACTGAGCCAATATGGTTTGGAGATCGTGGCGGGCTTTGATGTCCGTGAGGACTTGGACGGGAGCATGATCAATGGCATTCCCGTTTTTCATATGGATGATTTTCCTGCCAAGCAGAAAGAATATGGCGCGACGATCGGGGTGATCACCGTGCCGGTGGAGAAAGCGCAGGAGGTGACAGACCGGATTATCGAGGGAGGAATCAAGGCTCTTTGGAATTTTACCCCGTTCCGTATACGGGTGCCGGAACATATCGTAGTCCAGAATACTTCTATGTATGCGCATTTAGCTGTTATGTTTAATCGATTGAACTCAATGAATCACTAAAATATGAAGATTATCGCCGTTGGAATGAACTATGCCGCTCACAATAAAGAGCTGCATCATTCGTTAGAATTATCAGAGCCTACTATTTTTATGAAGTCGGACTCCTCTTTGTTGAAAGATGGGAAACCGTTTTTTATTCCGGATTTTTCATCGGAAGTTCATTATGAGACGGAGATCGTGGTACGGATAGACCGTTTGGGGAAGAATATAGCCGAGCGTTTCGCTCATCGTTATTACAATGAGGTTACGGTTGGTATTGATTTCACGGCACGGGATTTGCAAAATAAATTGCGTGCGCAAGGATTACCGTGGGAGATTAGTAAGGCGTTTGATAATTCGGCTGTGATCGGGACCTTTATTCCGCTGGAGCAAGCGGGGGATGTAAACCGGCTTCCGTTCCATCTGGATATCAATGGCTCGAAGGTACAGGAAGGCAATACCTCGAATATGCTGTTTTCGGTAGATAAGATTATCGCGTACGTAAGTCGCTTCTTTACGCTGAAAATAGGCGATTTGATTTATACCGGAACACCTGCTGGCGTAGGTCCCGTGAAGATCGACGATCATCTGGAGGGATATCTTGGCGAGCGGAAGCTTCTGGATTTTTATGTGAGATGAGAAGATTAATATATATATTCATTATAGGTTTATTACTTTGCTCATATACATGGGCGGATGGTAGCCGTTATGCTTCTAAATCCCTGTTATCGGAAGGGAAATGGGTGAAGATCCGGGTGGATAAGACCGGAATCTACAAATTATCCTATGCGGATTTGAAGAATATGGGTTTCTCGGACCCATCGAAAGTCTCTGTCCATGGCTATGGAGGATGGCCCTTGGATGAGGATTTCAGTAAGGAATATATCGATGATGTCCCTTCTACACCGGTTTGGCGTGGGAGTGATTACCTGTTATTCTACGGGAAAGGGCCGGTTAAATGGGAGTATGACTCGTCGAGCCAGACATTCGTGCATACGAATAATCCTTATTCTTTGTATGGTTATTATTTTGTGACCGATGCCACACCCACGAATGATATGACTTCCGTGGCTCAAGCGAGTGGTGCTTCCACTCGGATTACGACTTATGATGATTATCTATTGCATGAGCAAGAGTTAGTCTCCGTAAACCAATCCGGCCGGGAGTTTTTTGGAGAGGACTTTAGTGGGGCACGCCCTCGTACAATTTCTACCTTTTCTTCTATCCCCGGGATTACGGATGCGGACGGTAAGGTGACCATGCGTTTTATCTCAAGAATTAACTCTGGCTCCGGTACGGCTTCTTTAAGTATCAATGACTCCGAATTGTTGGATATAACCATACCTTCTATCCAAACAGTAAGCTCGAATGTCAGATCGTATACAAAGGCGATTCCCGGGACAACCACCGCGTTATGGAAGGGATCAAAAAGTGAGAAAAATAACGTAGTGGTTTCCTATAGTTCAAGTGGACATACGAATGTACGTTTGGACTATATCCGTATGCAATTTGTCCGTACGTTGCGCCCTTATGGGGCTTGTACTTTTTTCAGAAGCTTGACTTCTGTAGGAAATGCGTCTCGCTTTGTTATTAGCGAGGCGAATTCGAATACCTTGGTGTTTGATGTGACCGATGCGTTAAATGTGAAGAGAGTGGAAGCCGATCTGAATGGTTCTGAACTTTCATTTACAATACCAGCGGGTAGATTGAGGGAGTTTGTGTTGGTTCAAACCAATCAAACATTTCCTTCTCCGGAAGTCGTGGGAGAAGTCGCTTCCTCGAATCTGCATGGTTTGGAACAGAGGGATATGATTATTATATCGGCCCCGTCTTTGGTTCAGCAGGCGGAGCGTTTGGCGGTTGCGCACCGTGAGAAAGATGGCTTGACTGTTGAAGTCGTAACTCCAGAGGCGATTTATAATGAGTTCTCTAGTGGAACTCCAGATGCGACGGCATATCGTCGTTTGATGAAGATGTTTTACGATCGTAGTTCTTCTTTGGGTAATCCTCCAAAATATTTATTGCTTTTCGGAGACGGGATCTATGATAATCGGGGGATAAGCGGTGAGGTGCAAGGTGTTTCACGGAGTAATATGCTCTTGACTTTCCAGTCTCAAGAGTCATTGAATGTCTACTCTTATGCGACAGATGATTATTTTGCGTTTTTAGAGGATAATTCCGGCAGTAATTTTAGCCGAGATAAGATGTGTGTGGGTGTCGGGCGCTTTCCAATCCGTACAGTAACGGAGGCGACTCAGATGGTGGATAAGACGATTTCTTATATGGAGAATAAGGATTCGGGTAGTTGGAAGAATAACGTGACATTCGTGGCGGATGATGGAAATAATGAGGATAGCTTCACAACGAATCATATGAAGCAGGCAGATCAGCTTGCTGAGGCCATTGAAGAGATGCAACCCGGTTTTCTAGTTAATAAAGTGTATTTCGATGCTTATAAGCGTAGCAGCCTCGGGACTTATCCGGATGTGCATAATGAGATTGAGAAACTATTAAAAAGTGGTCAGTTGTTGATTAATTATACGGGGCATGGCAGTACGACCCATTGGGCGGACGAAAGCGTATGGACACAAACCGATATCAATAATTCCAGTTATAAGCATCTGCCGGTGTGGGTGACGGCTACCTGCGACTTTACCCGTTTTGACGATGTGAAAACTTCTGCGGGTGAATCTGTTTTCTTGAATCCTACCAGTGGGGGTATCGCTTTGTTTACGACGACCCGTGTCGTGTTCTCCGGTAATAATGCGAACTTAAATAAGGCACTCATCGATAACCTGTTCCAAGAAGGCGCGAATAGCCGTTATACGCTTGGAGAGGCGATGATGTATACGAAACGTCAACTCAATGACTCAAATAAATTGAACTTTATCTTAATCGGAGACCCGGCGTTAAAGTTTGCGTATCCAGAGTATAAGGCTCGGGTGACGGCTGTGAATGGAGAAGCTGTTTCTGATGAGCCTTTTGAGTTTAAGGCGTTATCCCGGATTACGGTAGAGGGTGAAATCTTGAATCCGTCAGGTTCTTTTGCCGCGGATTTCACGGGCGTATTAAGCTCGACCATATTTGATAGCCAAAGTTCCATTACGACTTTAGGGAATAGCTCTGAGAAATTCACTTATCTCGATTATCCGAATACGATTTATATAGGTAGAGACTCGGTTCGAAATGGAAAGTTCAGCTTTACTTTTATGGTCCCGAAGGATATCTCTTATTCCAATAAGAAAGGTAAATTAAACCTATATGCGTCTTCCGAGACAAAAGAGGCGCAGGGTTCTTTCTTCGATTTTATCGTGGGGGGGACTTCGGATACGGCGGAGACTGATACGATCGGTCCCAAGATCCGGCAGATCTATTTGAATGATTCCAGTTTTGTTTCGGGCGATAAGGTAAACACGACTCCTTATTTTGTAGCGAAGCTGTGGGATAAGAGCGGCGTGAATATAACCGGCAGTAGCGTAGGGCATGATATGATGTTGACGATTGATAGTATGCCCTCTATGAGCTATAACTTAAATAGTTATTATGCGTTGCTACCAGATAGTGAGAACGAAGGACTTGTCCAGTTCTCCATCCCCGAGATGGAGCCGGGAATGCATACGGCCGAGTTTAAGGTGTGGGATATCTTAAATAACTCCACAACCTATACCTTTACTTTTGAGGTGGCGGAAGGGTTGAAACCTAATCTGATCGAGATGTATGCCACCCCGAATCCGGCACGGGATCAGGTGGAATTCTTTCTGCATCACAATCGTCCGGAGTCGAACTTAAAGGTGACGGTTATGGTTTATGATATGACCGGTAAGTTCCTATGGAGTACAGAGAAGAGCGGTTCCTCCGAGTTGTTTAAGGCTTATATCGTAACTTGGAACCTGACGGATAACGGTGGCAGGCGGTTGCGCCCGGGAGTTTATCTGTATCGGGCGGCGATTAGCACGAATAACTCGAAAGAGGCGACGAAAGCGAATAAATTAATCATTCTCGCACAATAAAGTATCGGGTAATTAGTTTATAATAAGCATGGGGGTATGTTTATTACCCTCTAGGAATGATAAATGTAAATGTATTTTTAGAATAGAATATATGGTAAGAGTTTCAAGATTCAGTCTGTTACTAGCGGTTTTCAGCTTTTTGACGGCATTTACGGCTTTATATGCCCAAGGAGGCGCAGACGATGTTAAACATAAATTCGCCCCGATTAATACGGCGATACCGTCTTTGTCTATTGCGCCCGATGCTCGCGGAGGTGCTATGGGTGATAACGGTGTGGCTACTACGCCGGATGTGAATTCCCAATACTGGAACCCGGCTAAGTATGCTTTTAGTTATAGTAAGGCCGGAGTCGCTTTATCCTATACGCCTTGGTTACGTAAATTGGTGAATGATGTGGCTTTAGCATATCTGGCCGGTTATTATAAATTAGGCGATAGCGATATGCAGGCGATCGGAGCTTCCTTGCGTTATTTCTCTTTAGGAGAAGTACAGGAAAGCCGGGATGGAGGAATGGGTAATCAGCTCATATTGAATCCTTATGAGATGGCTTTTGATGTAAGTTATAGCCGTAAATTATCGGATGTGTTCTCTATGGCGGTCGCCTTGCGCTATATTCGTTCGGACATGGGTGCCTCGTCGGATGCGGATATGGTTCCGGATAACGCTTTTGCCGCTGATATCGCCGGTTATCTGGAGAAATACGTGATCTTAGGGAATAGCGAGTGCCTGTGGAGCTTTGGTTTTAATGTCTCCAATATCGGTACGAAGGTCTCTTACGACGGTGGAAATACCAACCAATTCTTGCCTACGATGTTAAAGGTTGGAACTGGTTTACTGTATCCGATCGATGATTATAACCAAATCGGTATCTATGTGGATTTGAGTAAATATTTAGTTCCTACCGAACCTATTCAAGAAGGTACGACTCCCGAGGATGAGGCTGCTTATAAGGAAAAACATGATGAATATAACAATATGTCCCCGATCACGGGTATCTTCAAATCATTCGGTGACTCGCCGAATGGCTTCAAGGGCGAGCTAGAGGAGATTATGGCCTCTATCGGTCTGGAGTATAATTACAATCAGCAGTTCTTTGTTCGTGGCGGTTATTACTATGAGAATAAATATCAGGGAAACCGTCAGTACTTCTCAGTCGGTGCTGGTTTCCGCATGAGTGTTTTCCAGTTGGATGCCGCTTATCTGATCAGTACGGTACAGAGTAACCCGTTGGACCAGACATTGCGCTTCTCCTTGTCGTTCGATATGGATGGAATCAAGAACCTTTTCAGATAAATGGATATGAAGATACGTGTAGGTTTTGGCTATGACGTCCACGCCTTGGTGCCGGACCGGGAATTATGGCTAGGCGGGATTAAGATCGAGCATACGTTGGGCCTATTGGGACATAGCGATGCGGACGTGTTGATCCATGCGATCTGCGACGCTTTACTGGGAGCGGCCAATATGCGGGATATCGGTTATCATTTCCCGGATACGGCTGGTGAATATAAGAATATCGATAGTAAGATCTTGCTCCGGGATACCATGAGGCTTTTAAGAGAGGCGGGCTATGAGTTGGGTAATATCGATGCCACCGTAGCCGCCGAGCGCCCTAAATTGAATCCCCATATCCCTCTGATGAAGAAAACGCTGGCCGAGGTCATGAACGTGGACGAGGAGGATATCTCTATCAAGGCTACGACCACGGAGAAGCTGGGCTTCACCGGACGGCAGGAAGGGATCTCGGCTTACGCTACGGTCTTGATACAGCGCATGGGATCGTAAACCAGAAAGTACTCCCTTTTCCTTCTTCCGACTCTACGCCGATCTTCCCGTGAAGATTCTCTAGGATCGTTTGGCAAATGGATAGTCCGAGTCCGGTTCCTTGGATAAAGGAATCGAATTTGGCGAAACGCTCGAATACGTGCGGGAGGTTCTTCCGCTCAATACCTTTTCCGGTATCTTTTACGTAAAAGTATAATCCATCTTCCCTCTCCTTGTATCCCATGCGGATAGCCCCTTGGAACGTGAACTTACAGGCGTTCGTGAGGAAGTTGGTGATCACTTGGGTCAAGCGATTCTTCTCGGAATAGATAACGCAATCCTGTTCAGGTATCTCGCAATAGAGAGTGACACCGTCTTTCACCCGGCTTTGGAAGGTCTGGTATAAGCTCCGGAATAGCGTGGATACGTTGAACTCGGAATAGATGAAATCCATTTGCCCGGCCTCGATCTTCGATAGGTCCAGGATATCGTTCACGAGTTGAAGGAGAAGCTCGTTGTTCGTCTCGATGATCTCGCAGAACTCTCTCGTCTCCTCGGAGTGGCAAGTTTCCGCTAGCAGGTTGGAAAAGCCTACGATAGCGTTCAGCGGGGTACGTATCTCGTGGCTCATGTTCGCTAGGAAGGCGGATTTCAACCGGTTGGATTCCTCTATCTTCTCCTTGTCCCTCAGTTCTTGTTCCATTTTTTTCCGTTGGTTGATGAGGGTAGTACCTCCGGTTAAGTAGGCGGGTTTTCCTTCCGGATCGGTTTTCCCTACGATCGCAAAGATCTCTATCCATGTATATTCAAGCCCTGTATCGTCTAAATAACGGATCTCCTCGTCGATCGATATGCTCTCGCCGGCGATTAGTTTATTGATCGCGTCTTGCATCTGTTCCAAGTCCTCGGGGTGAATGCCGCTATAAAACTCGTCCGCCGACATGCAGAATTGGCCGTCGATTCCCTTGTCGCGAATGGATCTTTGGGTCAGGTAAATATTGTTACATTCGAGCCGTGCTTCTTTTACGTCCCATATCCATGTCATCATGTTGCTGGCTTTCAAGACGAGCTGGTATTTCTGGTTCAGGTCTTGCGCTTGGCGTGCGATTTGCAGCTCCTTGTCTTTGGCCTTTTGCTTTTGGATGAAGAGGCGGACCCGTAAGATCCCGATCGTTATCAATAACGCCAGAATGACGAGTAGGCTTATGATATGGATCTTGTATTTCTGTAAGAAACCGGGAGGCTCTTGGAAATACGTGGCGTTCGGGGGATATAGGCCGGGATCGATCTGGTGAAGCAATAGATGCTGGTAATTTAGGTAGGCCCTCGGGGTTTCCGCGGTCTGGATCGGGATTTCCTTACTATCTTTCCCCGAGAGGATCATTTCGATCGTGTTGACCGTCACCTGCGCATAATCCTCCGGAGAAACATAATATCCCCCGGCGAAATTCCCGTTTTCTGTTTGTACGTCTTGCAAGGTAAAGATTGGGGGGACGGAGAAACTATTGGTCATTTTCTGGACGTTATCGACTAGGTAACGATTCTCGTTATCCTTCCGGGTCCTGTACCATGAGTAATAAAGGACTCCGGTCTTATTGTCGAAAGAGGCCAGTCTGTCCAATAAGTTCTCGGTGGAAATGGAGGTGGTAGACAGTGGCTCGAATTGGATGCCCGGAAAATCTTTCCGTAGCACGGCCTCTACATCCGCTTTCGTTTGCTGGCTTATATAACGGCGGTCAAAAATAAAGGCCAGTTTGGTTAATTCCGGTTGTAGCTTTTTGATTAGCTCGATCGTTTGCTTGATATAGACTGGGTATTTTATAAAAGTGGCGTTATAGCCTTTTACTACATCCGTGATGGGAGCCAGCGTATCGAGCACGTTTTTATCTAGGTCTATCAGGTACTCTTCTTTCGGGTACATATAATCTCTGGCGTAGCAGATGATAGAGGGAATATCTTTCCATTCCTTGTCAAACAACGGGCGGGCGACAAGCCAAGAGGGATCTCCTATGCATACGACTAAGGTGGGTGGCACGGGAACTCTCTCTAGGATCATTGTTCTCTTCTCTTGAAACCCTTCCATAGTACGGATACCGGGGATCTGTAAGGGAATCGCCTTTACGGTAAACCCTTCCTCCCCGAATTTTCTTTCTATATCAAGATAGGTCTGTTTTGTCCAGCTTTCCTCGAAGTTGATGGAGTGCAGTACGACTATAGACGGTTTCTCGCCGGAGCCTCGTGCGCTCATGTTCAAGTGGACCGTTAGTATAATAAAAATAAAAAGAATGATATTTCTCATGGCCGTTAATTCTAAGCGATATATGTAGCAAACGTGATTCTGGTAGCAAATGTAGTGATTCCGCTTTATTAAGCAAGAGGTTTGCCTGAAAATAAAGGTTTTATATGTAGTAAAATGGTAATAGTTCCATCTTGATAGGATAGCCTTTTCGCCCTTGTTTGCCTATTCGGAGATTAATACGTAGCTTTGAGCCAATAAAGTGGTATTTTTATGAAGAATAATGATTGGAAAGATCGATTAGGCGTGATGTACTCCACGAATCCCGATTTTCAATATAATACGGGAGATACGGAAGAGGAAGATACGTTGCCGAAGGAGAAACAAGCTTTGCGCATATCCTTGGATAAGCGGAACCGGGGAGGGAAGATGGTTACCTTGATCACCGGGTTCCGGGGTACTTCCGAGGATCTGACCGCCTTGGGGAAACTCTTGAAAGTGAAATGCGGCGTAGGCGGTTCCGCTAAGGACGGGGAGATAATCATCCAAGGTGACCTGCGTGCCAAGGTGTTGGATATCCTCCGGAAAGAGGGCTATTCGAAAAGCCGTACGATCTAATCCCCGATCGCTATGCTAACAATCTATAGGGCTTCCGCCGGGGCGGGCAAGACGCATAAGCTGACAGGGGAGTACCTGATGTTGCTCTTCTCCCAGCCGGGCGCTTATCGCCGGATCTTGGCCGTGACGTTTACGAATAAGGCGACGGATGAGATGAAAACCCGTATCGTTCAAGAACTTTATCACCTCGCTTCCGGCCGTGCGTCCGATTATATCCAGCTACTCTCTTCCGCCTATTCCTTGACGGAGCGGCAGGTGAGGGAGCAGGCCCGGAAGATTCTGGTCGCTATCCTGCACGATTACTCCGCTTTTAATATCAGTACGATCGACCGCTTTTTCCAGCAAACGATGCGTGCCTTTACCCGCGAGATCGGCTTGCAAGGCGGTTATGGCATCGAGATGGACCAAGAACTGGTCTTGACCGAGGCGATCGATAACCTGCTGGCCGATCTGGAGAAGCCGGAGAGCAAGATTTGCTAGGTTGGCTGCTGCGTTTCGCCGAGAACAAGATCGAGGATGGAGGCGGCTGGAGTTTGCGGCAAGACATCATGTCGCTCAGCCGGGAGGTCTTTAAGGAGAGTTATAAGGCATTTAGCGAGGAAGTAGGTAAGGATATCGCGGATAAGCAGGCGCTCGATGCCTATAAGAATGAGCTATACGCCATTATCCGCTCCGTAGAGGCGGAGGCGAAACGTTTAGGTGAGGAGGGAGTGGCGTTGCTGAAACAGTTCGCCTTACAACCCTCGGATTTTAAGGGAGGAAGTCGTTCCCCGTTTTTCTATTTCGAGAAGCTGGCGAAAGGTGAGATGAAAGAGCCGACAGCCACGTTCCAAGCTTTGCCGGATAATCCGGATGCCTATACGACCAAGACGACTCCACCGGGTCTCCGGCAGATCATCGGGTGTGTATATGAGGAAGGGTTGAATGCCTGCGTAAAGAATATCGTATCCCTGTTCGCCAACCTGACGGCCTATAACACGGCCCGGGAGATCGTACGTTATTATTATACGTTAGGGATCTTAACCGATATCTCCCGGCAAATCGCCTTTTACCGGGAAGAAAAGAATGTCATGCTGATCGCCGATACGACCGAGTTGCTGAATAAGGTCATCAGCGGCAGTGACGCCCCCTTTATCTACGAGAAGACGGGTACGCACGTAGATCATTATATGATCGATGAGTTCCAAGATACCAGCGGCATGCAGTGGAATAACTTCCGCCCCTTGGTGGAGGAGAGTCTGGCGAATGGCCGGGCGAATCTGATCGTTGGCGACGTGAAACAAAGTATTTATCGTTTCCGTAACTCGGATTGGAAGCTATTGGACGAGCAAGTCCGCAGGGATTTCGAGGACGAGCAAGTCCGTGAGGATACCCTAAAGGATAATTGGCGAAGCTGCCGCCATATCGTGGAGTTTAATAATGCGTTCTTCACCGCCGCTCCGGCGATCCTGCAGGATCTATATAATGAGGCGTTGAAAAACTCCTCATTAAGCGAGGAAGAGCTCACGGCCTTTTCCGCGAGGATCATGGCGGCCTACGACGATAGTTCCCAGCGTGTCCCCCCGCCCTTCCAGAAGAAGGATGGACATGTACGGATCGATTTCCTCTCCGGTGATGAGGATAAGGACTGGAAACAGGAGGCGATGGAGCGATTGCCCGCTACCTTGGAGCGCTTGCAGGATAGCGGTTACGCGCTAAAAGATATCGCCATACTCGTGCGTACCAATCAAGAAGGTGCTTTAGTGGCTGATACGTTGCTTGCCTATAAGGAAGAGCATCCGTCCGACCGATACAATTACGATATCATCTCCGATGATGCCCTGTTCGTGGGTAGTTCTCCGGCGGTCCGTTTCCTGATCGCCGTATTGCGCTATTTGCGAAATCCGGAGGACCGGACGAACAGGAAATTGGCGATGTATGCCTATCAAGTATTAACCGGAAAATTTGGGGAGAGCGAGGCGGACGAGTCTGTTTTTCAAAACCTTCAGTCTATCTCCCGGCAATCCTTGTACGAGGTAACCGAAGGGCTCTTCCGTAACTTCTCCGCTTACTTCCCGGAAACGGAACAGGTATTCGTGCAAGCCTTTTTGGATATGGTTTCCGAGTACGCCCAAAAAGAAAGCGCGGATTTGAACCGTTTCTTGAGATGGTGGGACGAGACCGGTTATCGAAAGACGATCGCTACCCCGGATGGGCAAAACGCTATCCGCATCTTGACCGTACATAAATCCAAGGGCTTAGGTTTTAAGGTCGTTATCATTCCTTTCGGGGACTGGGAGATCGACCATAAGCCGACAAAGCCCGTTATCCTTTGGTGCCACCCGGAGAAGAAGCCGTTTGACCGCCTGCACTTAGTTCCTGTCCGTTACGGACAGATCCTGAGTAGCACGATTTTCGCCAAGGATTATTTCAAGGAGCGCTTGCATGCTTTCATCGATAACTTGAACACCTTATACGTCGCTTTTACCCGTTCGAAAGAAGAACTGATCGTATTCTCCCCCCGTCCGAGGAAGATCAACAAGGAAGGTAAGGTTGAGAAGATAACTTCCATCGCCGATCTATTGTGGGCGGGGGTGGAGACGGATATCGAGGATGATACCTTTGAAAGGGGCGAATGGTGGCATCCAGCTTCGGGTAGAACGGCAGAAGATACCCTGGAGGAAATCCCCATGAGCCGCCTGTATTCCGTTTCCCCGGATGATCGTTTACAATTACGCCTGCATGGGAAAGGATTCTTTTTCGATAATGCCAGGCGGAAGCACGGTACCTTGATGCATGAGGTATTGAGCCGGATACGTACGCCGAAAGATATTCCCGCTTCGGTCGAAAGTTATCGGTTAGCCGGGGTGATTAACCGGGAGGAAGCGGCGGAGTTGATCAGCCGTCTGGAAGAATTATTGCAAGCGGAGGAGGTAAAGGCTTGGTATGATGGTTCCGCCCGTGTCTTGAATGAAGTGGATATCCTGTTCGGTAAAGGCTTGTCTAAACGCCCGGACCGGGTGATAATAAAAGGAGGTAAGGTTATTGTCGTGGATTATAAATTTGGCGAACGGCAAGATAAGCGCCATCCTAATCAGGTAAGAAATTACCTGCAATTAATCCGTAAAATGGGTTTCGAGCGGGTCGATGGATACCTTTGGTACGTAGAGTTAGGTAAAATAGAGGCAGTGAATAAGTGATATATTTTTGATATTCGGTAAAAATGAATATTTTTGCAGATTCTTAGTATAAAACGATACAGTCAAAGAAGAATGAAAGTACATAAAGAAGGAACCGGTTTACTGCTTACGTTGTTTACAATATTATTTATTGTGAATATAACTTTGTACCATACGGTAGGTAAGGGTATGCTGTTTTATTCTGTCGCTTTTGTTTCTACCGTATTGTTCCTATTGGTATTAAACTTCTTCCGTAGTCCTTTCCGCCGGTTTCCTTATGATTCGGAAGGCTTGGTGATCGCTCCCGCCGACGGTACGATCGTTGCCATCGAGGAAGTGATGGAGAACGAGATCCTTCATAAGAAGTGCCTACAGATATCTATCTTTATGTCTATCTTCAACGTGCATGCTAATTGGTTTCCCGTAAACGGTACCGTTAAGCATGTTTCCCACCAGAACGGGCGTTTTATGGCGGCTTATCTGCCGAAGAGTAGTACGGAGAACGAACGTTCGGCGGTCGTGATTACCACGAGGAACGGGGTGGATGTCTTGGCTCGTCAGATTGCCGGGGCGATGGCACGCCGCATCGTTACGTATGCCAAGCCGGGAGAGAAATGTCATGTGGACGAGCAAATGGGGTTTATTAAATTCGGTTCTCGCGTGGATGTCTACCTGCCGGTAGGAACAGAGGTGTTAATAGAGATGGATCAAAAAGTAACAGGCAATCAAACGCCTATAGCCCGTTTGTCAAAATGAGTATAAGAAAACATATTCCTAATACAATTACGTGTCTAAGCCTTCTGTCCGGTTGTGTCGCCAGTGTTATGGCCTTGCACGGAAATCTTTTATCTGCGTTGATTTGGATTATTATAGCCGCGGTCTTTGATTTCTGCGATGGCTTTGCCGCTCGTTTATTGAAGGCTTACTCGCCGATGGGAAAGGAATTGGATTCCTTGTCGGATATGGTAAGTTTCGGCTTCGCTCCGGGCATGGTGGTCTATTGGTTGTTGGGAGAGGCTTCTACGGCTTTGCCTTTTGGCTCTTTGAATACGTATATCCCTTATCTGGCGTTCGTGATCCCTACGTTTTCAGGTTTGCGTTTGGCTAAGTTCAATATTGATGAACGGCAAACTACCTCGTTTATCGGCTTGCCGGTTCCGGCGCATGCTTTATTTTGGGCTTCGGCGGGGTATTCTGTTTTACCGGTTATCCATGCGAATGAAGGCTTGTTCGTGTTGGTGACTGTTATCTTGGCGTTTATTACCTCCTTGCTGTTGGTGTCTGAGATACCGATGTTCTCGCTGAAGGTGAAATCCTTAGCGTGGAAGGGTAATGAGCTTCGCTATATATTGATCGCTTGTGCCATTATTTTCGTGGCGTTATGGGGATTCTTGGGAATCTCTGGAACCATCCTGTTATATATAGTCTTGTCTATTTTTAACAAAAAGGGATAAACAAGAATTCTTATCTTTGTGTTTGTGATAGTAAAGAATCATTTAAGTATCGGATTATGTTTAAGTTTTTGTTTGTAATATTCTTTTTCTTTATCCTGTTGGTGTTTCTGATGGGTTTCTCCATCTTGCGTACCTTTAAGAACATCTTTTTTGGTAGCGGAAACAGCACTCGTAAGGGAGAACAACGTCGTCAAACAAATAGCAATACTTCCGGACATCGTTCTACGACTACTACCGCCCGGGACGATGATGATGATCGTACACCTTATGTGCACCGTAAGAAGATATTCGCCAAGGATGAAGGGGAGTATGTGGATTACGAGGAAGTTAAATAGAGCTTAGCGTCTTTGCTTAAAGAAACGCTGCATTTCTTCCGCGCACTCTTTTTCAAGGATACCTTTTTTGATAATCGCTTTCGGATGGAAGGCTTGAGGGGCGAATTTGGAGAAACCTCTTTTATCATCGGATGCCCCGTATACGATCGTGCTTAATTGCGCCCATCCGATCGCACCGGCACACATTATGCAGGGTTCCACGGTTACGTATAGACTACAATTTGTTAGGTATTTCGCTCCTAAGACTCCGGCGGCGGCCGTAATCGCCAACATCTCGGCATGTGCGGTCACGTCGTTCAAGCATTCGGTTTGATTATGCGCCCTCGCTATGATCTGGCTGTTGCAGACGATAACAGCTCCTACGGGAACCTCACCCTCGGACGCTGCCGCACGAGCTTCCACCAACGCTTGCTTCATGAAATATTCGTCATTGAAAGGATTCATCTTCTCATCTCATTTTCGTTGAAAAGAGTCGGATAATCCTCCTCCAAGGTCTTGAGGATGTGAGAAAGGATCGTCTCTCGGTACCAACGGGACTTATTCTCGATCTTGTAGCGTGAAAGGTAACGTTTTACCGCTTTATGCTCTTCGTCATTCAGCATAAAGGTCACTTTGTGTACCCTCGGATGATTGGGGTGAGCCGATGAATATTTACGTTCTTCTTTCATACATTTGCAAATGTACGAGTGAATAGCCGAATAACAAAGAAAATGGCTATATTTGTGCAAATTAATGCGATGGCAAGACAGAACGATATGGGTCGGGAAGGTGAGTCTGAGGCTCGTGCCTATCTGGTAAAACATGGATATAACGTGTTGCATACCAATTGGCATTGGCATCATTATGAACTGGATATTATCGCTGTCAAGGAAGATGAGTTAATCGTGGTGGAGGTGAAGACACGCTCTGAGGATTTTTTGCTTTCACCGGAAGATGCGGTAGACACCAAGAAGATTCGAAGGATTGTCGCCGCTGCGGATGCCTATGTCCGTTATTTTAATATAGACTTACCGGTTCGTTTTGATATCGTGACATTGATCAAGAAAGAGACGGGTTTCCTGATCGACCATATCGAAGATGCTTTCTATGCTCCTTGCCGTTAAAAGATAAAAGTTATGAATATAGAAGAAGTACGTGAATACTGCCTTTCCTTGAAGAATACCATCGAGTGTTTCCCGTTCGATGAGGTATCGCTGGTCTTTAAGGTAGAGAATAAGATGTTCCTGCTGCTTCCTTTGGATGCGGAGGAGCCTCATGTCTCCTTGAAATGCAGTACGGACTATGTGGAAGAGTTACGGGAACGGTATACGGCGGTTGAGCCGGCTTATCATTTTAATAAGAAATACTGGAATAGCATTTATCTGGATCGGGATATGGAGGACGAGGAGGTTAAACGTTGGATCTTCCACTCTTACCGGGAGGTGATCGCTAAACTACCAAAAAATATAAGGGAAATTTATAATGATGAGCACTGATAATGAATCTCCCCGCATCTTGCGTGTGGCGGAAACCACTTCTACGAATAGCCTGCTTCGTGAGCTGGTCATCAAGGAATCTCTTCTGGAAGGAAGTGTAGTTGTCGCTGATTTCCAGACAGCCGGACGTGGGCAGATAGGGAATGTCTGGGAGTCTGAGGCGGGAAAGAACTTGATGTTTAGTACAGTCCTGTACCCTACGTGCATCCCGGCAAATCGCCAGTTCTTGATTTCTCAAATAGCGGCCTTGAGTGTGAAAGAGACGTTAGACTCATATACGGATCATGTCACAGTGAAATGGCCGAATGATATTTATTGGAAAGATAAGAAGATTTGCGGAATGTTGATCGAGAACGATCTATCAGGGCATAATCTATATTGCTCCATCATCGGGATCGGCATAAACTTGAATCAAGCGGTGTTTCGGGGAGATGCTCCGAATCCTGTTTCTTTGTTTCAAATAACTGGCAAGGAAGTGGACCGAGAAGAGGTTTTGGACCGTTTCCTCTCAGTATTCTATCGCTATTATTTATCTCTCCTCCAAGAGGAATACGAGGATATTTGTATCCGCTATCAATCCGCATTGTATAGAAGGGAGGGCTATCATGCCTATAGGGATGAGGCGGGAGAATTCGAGGCCTGTATCCATGATATTGAATCAACCGGGCATCTTTTGCTAGCGTTACGGGATGGAAGCATCCGTCGCTATGCTTTTAAGGAGGTTTCTTATTGTTAGTGACCTCTCTTGGCGCAAATCTGGGATTTTTGCGAGGGCTTTCTCCTATGTTCTTCTTTCCATCTAAGTAGCTCGTTTATAGAATCTCTTTTCATGTTAGTCGTTTGAGTGATCACAAAAAATGAACGAATTTGAAGGATGAGGCTTTTGACGTAGGTCTGATTGGGATGATGTGTATTGGGATTGGGTGTGTGAGGAAGGTTCGGTAACGGGCGAGGATTTTGGGAGCAGTTATACTTACTTGGTTGGGGAAGTATATATCCTTTGGCACTTGCAGTATATATCCTATGAGGAGGTAAATAGTACTTTGTATCCTTTCAAGATACGGTAATTCCAGTGGAAGTAATCTTTATAACATGAATAATAAATGTACGTGTACATTATTTATGTTGATTGGTGGTTGAGGGATTATTATGCTTGGCCTTGGTTAGAGAATGGCTTTTATGGAGTGGGGGATATAGGTAAGGGATGGGTAGTTCGTGGTTATAATCCGCTATTTCGTAATGAATAGCCTATTTGATTGATAAGAAAGCGTGTAGGATGACAAAAAAATAATAGGGAAGATTTGCGCGAATCGAAGAAACGCGTACCTTTGCAAATGATAGATAAAGTCGGCTGCCATTGTTATGGTTTTGTGAAGGCAGCCCAATGAACGAGCTTATTACACTTTAGTATTAATATTAAATTATTTAATTATGAACAAAAAGTTTTCTACTCTTTTGGCTGGTGCTGCGCTTTTGAGTGCGGTTTCAGCTAATGCGCAGATTAAACTGACAGAGGGCTTAAATAGTGGTCTTTATCAGTTGGCTGCTCCGAATGGCCAGGTCTTGAGCATTACGGAGAATGGAAGTGGAGATGATGTCATTGGATTGGCTAGTGCTACTGCTTCTGCTACATTAGGTGGTTCTATGTGGTGCGTGACGGTTGATTCTGAGAATCAAGGACAAAATCCTAAATTCGACTTCACGAACAAAACTGGCAAATTTTTAGGTTTAGATGTGAATGCTGTCATCGGTGGTGCTATGGGTGCTGACGAGACTAATAAGAAAGCAGCTGTCGCTGGTTCAGAGGTCTCCGGTTGGGCATTTTCCAAGACATTCGCAACGGGTGTTGAGGCTGCTCCTTTGTATTCTTATTTTGCGCCGGACTCTGTTGTAGGTCTTGTTGTTGATGGTAGTGTAGTGAAAATGTTCAAGACTTCTGCTGCTAATGCTACTGAGATGGCTAAATTTACAAAATTCACTTTGCAGAAGGCTAGTGCGATTACTGTAATGAATAAAGCTGATTTCAATACAGTATTCGGAACTCAAGGGGATAAAGATGGTGTTGCTTTGACTTTCACTCCGGACGTTAAAGGTACTGGTGCTGTGAATCCTTTTAACACAAAGAAAATTTTGGTAGAGAACTCTGGTGACGCAGGTTGGATGTATGTGTTAAATACAGATTCATCTTATCTATATGTTGATACTGCTTATACGAATGCAGTAGGTGTTAATAAGTTCTTAGCATATAATTGGGCAAACTTGAAATCTACAGAGCTTGCTAAGAGCAAAGCAGCACTTGGAGCTCCTGCTACTGCTATTGACTCTCTTAATAGAACAGCTTTGAAGAATCAATACAAATTCCAATTCATCTATTGGCCTTCACAAGATAGCCTAGAGATCAAGGTTCAAGAGGTGCGTATGAAAACTCAGGAACCTAACTGGGTAAGTGTAACTCCTACAGTGAACAATGCTTTTGGTGGTACAGAAGAATTGAATGTATCTCTTCAAGAGTTGATCAAAGATGAGATTCGTATCTTGACAGTTGCTGAATTGCAAAACACGAAGATCCAATTAGGTTTCGCTGGTTGTGCTCCTGTTAAGTCTAACAAGACTACGGTTGCTGATGGCGTATACTTTATCAAGAACTCTAGAGGACAATATTTGGCAGTTCCTATCTATAAAGGAACTTATGATTGGGCTTCTGCAACATGGACAACATTGGAAGAGGTTCAAAACGCTAATCATATGCCTGCTTATCAATGGGTTGTTTTGAAGAAGAATACGGTAGATGCTTCAAATATCTCTCCGATCTCTATCGCTAACCGTGAGTTTGCAAATGTGGCTAATGGCTCTAATGTAAATGTGGCTAATATTCAATTGCGCATGAACGAAGGTGGTAAGTATCTGTTCTCTGAAAATAGTTTCTTGACTGGTGATTCTTTGGAATTCGTAAAGGTAGAAGAACAGTACTACTCTAAGGCTTATTTGGGTTACAAGCAATTGACAGACGATGAGTTGTTGACAAACAAATATACTTTCAACTACTGGCATCCGTATGCAGACAACAAGTATATCGCTCAGTCTGAGAGTGACTCTGTATTGACTGTATTGGCAGGAAAGAGTGCGTTCAAACTTAAGAACGTTGGTGAATATTCTTATGGTTATGAGGTGTCTAAAGCTGTTCAATCAAGAATCTCTAAGTTGGCTCAGTTAAAGAGAATCGCTTACGTAATCTCTAAGGATGGCGCTAATTATGGTTATGATGCAACTGAATATAAATATGCTGTAAGTAAATATTTCCCGGCTACAGATACGGTTTATTTCAAGGAAAACAATTGTATTGAAGGCGTAGATTATTATGCTATTATAGAGGGTGCTTCTAAAGGTCTGTTTGCTGAGTATGCTGGAAACGGTAACTATAATACTACAGGAAGAAAGGCTGGAGTTTCTGATTACGATGCAGCAGCTACATTGAAAGCACAATGGTATGATGAAACTCGTACATCTTCGTTTGCTATCGCTCCGGACAATACTCCGTTGTATCGTCATTTCAACAACGCCGCTTTAGGTGAGAATACTGATGACTCAACTGATAGCTTGATCTTCGTTGAAAAGATCCGTAAGGAATACTTGATGGATGAGTGGAACAAGAACTTGACAGCTGAGACTGTTGATTACGCTGGTATCTGGGCTAAGGATAAAGCAAATGGTAAGTTAGCGTTTACTGTTGATACAGCTTGGGTTAAACGTGGTTCAGGTTTGGTTAAACCTCAATATTTGATCTCTGTCGCTCGCGATGATCAAGACGCTATTCCGGGTGTTCCTTGTACATATGAGCATAATCACTATGATAACGCAGGTAACAAAGTTGATGCTGCACATTGTTCTCACGCAACTCAAGGCCGTGAAGGCTTCATCTACGGTAAGTACTTGGTAAGCTTCGCTGACTCAGTGATTGCTAAGAAATTCAAGACTCCGTACATGGATATCGATGGTGGTTACACTCGCGTAGGTTTCGTGAAAGCTATTAAGGTTGGTGATAGCTTGGTTGTTTTGACAAATGGTTTCGAGAAGATGGAACCTGCTAAATTAGATACTGCTACTATCTTCAAGAACTATCGTGACAATAAGTTGACTAACTTTATCGTTGACTTGACTGGTGACAATCACAAGAATGTAACTTGGTCATTCCGTTATGTAAATCCTGATAAGGCTGGTTCTGTAGAGAAAGAAGGTGAAGCTAATGAATTCTTGTTCGAGTCTAATATTTACTCAGAGGCTGCTAATGCTGCTGTTACAGGTAATGCTGGTAAGGCTGCTGCTGGTTATGACAAGGTAGTTTCTGGTTCAATCGCTCCTGAGTTTGCTGCATGGTTAAAGATGCAGAATGGTTGCTTGGTATTAACTCGTGGTGATTCTCAGTTCTCTGCTGCTAAGACTGGTAGCGACGGTGCATTGGTATTCAATGCATATCAGAAAGATGAAGCTGACGATATGGTAACTTCTAACGACGAAGTAGCTGTAGAAGGTGTATCTGTAGTAGCTGGTAACGGTACTGTAACTGTTCAAGGCGCTGCTGGTAAGTCAGTAGTTATCACTAACATCTTAGGTAAGGTTGTCGCTGAGACAGTTCTTACTTCAGACAACGCAACTATCGCTGTGCCTGCTGGTATCGTAGCTGTAGCTGTTGATGGTGAAGAGGCTGTTAAGGTAGTCGTAAAATAAGACTAACCGATGGACTAAACGAATAGAGGCGGGGAGACCCGCCTTTATGTAATATATAATTAAATAACTATGCCACAAAATAAAGTATCCCGTGACGGGTGAACACGTGGCATATTAATACTAAAGTAATTAAAAGTTCTTCCGCAGGTATCCTCGTGAGAAGAGAAAGCGGATCAAAAAACAAGCCCCGTGGGATTTATCCTATGGGGCTTTTATTTATCGTATCGCCACCTTGCGTACCGTATCGCCAATGCGGATGATATAATATCCCTTTGCGATATCTACGACATATTCGGCGGTGGACTGCTTGACTTCGATTTCTTTCACCTTGATGCCTACGACACTGTAGATTTCCAAGATACTCCCGACAGGAGCGTTCTCTACCTTGATGCGATTCTCGTAGGCCGTGATTTCGATAGGAGAGGGATCTTCTTGCCTAGAAGCAAATGTCTTGACTCCCGATTTATTAGCTTGCGCGTAAACCGGATAACTTGCGGAGAATGCAAGTGCCAAAGCGATGATATGTATAAGCTTCATTTACTTGTCCCTAAATTCGTACAAATGTAGAAAGTTTTCCGCATATTAGAAAGTAATTAGCTTTATTTCGTAAAACGGATGTATGATTATACGCTAAGCCTCATACCTTCCTCTCCTAAGATCGTGCCGGGAAATATCTTGTCTGCTTCTTTCTTTAACGGTGCCATATCCTCGTAACGAGCCGAGTAATGACCGATAACCAATCGCTTCACTTGGGCTTTATAAGCAATCTCGGCCGCTTGGCGGGCGGTAGAGTGGAAGGTCTCTTTCGCACGTGCGGCGTCACATTCAGCGAAAGTCGCCTCGTGGTATAATAAATCCACCCCTTCAATGATGGGGATTATAGATGGGTGAAAAGCTGTATCCGAGCAATAAGCATACCGTTTGGGAGCGACGGCAGGGCGGGTTAAGCGGGCATTCGGGATTACCTCTCCTTCCGGGGTGACGAAATCAGCGCCCCTTTTGATCTCTTGCATCATACGGACGGGAACTTGATAGAAATCTGTCATCTCCCGGATGATATGCGCTTCTTTGGCTTTCTCGGCGAATAAATAGCCACAACAGGGTATACGGTGCTTTAACGGAATGGAATAAACGCTTAAGGAGCGATCTTCCATAACCAACGAATGAGTTGTCGGGTCGATTAAGTTAAAACGGATCTCATAAGGCAACCCTTTGCAAAAGATATCAAGTACCGGACGCATATAGCTCTCGATCTCTTTCGGCCCATGAATAACAAGTTCTCCATTACGTCCCAGCATACCTAATGTAGAGATCAATCCCGGTAGCCCGAAGCAATGATCTCCGTGTAAGTGGGAGATGAAGATATGATTTAAACGGCTGAATTTTATACGCATACGACGCATTTGCACTTGCGTGCCTTCCCCGCAGTCGATCATGTATAGTTTATCTCGTAAATCTACTATTTGAGAGGTCGCCAGATGGCGTGTCGTGGGCAATGCGGAACCGCATCCCAATATGTTTATGTTAAATTCTGCCATAAGGTCCTTCGGATAATTCGGGTGTAAAGATAATACAAAAGCATTGGCGTACTGTGAAAAATAACAAAAAAACAAAGTGTAATGTATGCAGGATGAGGTGGATTCCATATATTTGTTTGCTGTCCTTCGGGAAAGCGAATATACAGTCGGTAAATAGACTTAAGATATTTTTTTCTAAGCCTTAACTAACTTTTTCTTTTTGTTTAAAACGGTTAAATGTAGAAACGGCCAAGCGTGAGCTTCGCCGTTTCCTTTTTTTATTGTTAATTTGAAATCTAAATACCTATATCTAATAAATTATGTCATTTAACAATCTACGATTATGAACAAGAATTTTATCTCTGTTTTTCTTCTGATGCTCGCTATGGGCGTATCTGTTATGGCCCAGAGTTATGAGGAAGATTTGGCTTTTTTCAAGGAACGAGTAAAGACTTTAGGCTCGGATGAGTTCGGAGGGCGTAAGCCTTTGACCGAGTATGAGACGAAAACAATCCATTACATTGCTGATGAATTTAAGAAACTAGGTCTTCAGCCTGCTAATGGCGATAGTTATTTCCAGCCGGTGAAGGAAATATCTACTTTTACCCGTCCGGTAAAGAATAAGATCACGGTGAAATGCGCGAAAGGCTCTATGGATTTGAAGTTCTCGGATGATATTGTCGTTTGGACGAACCGGGGGACTGAAAAGGTAGTTATTCCTACTACGGATTATGTGTTCTGTGGGTTTGGTATTAATGCGCCGGAATATGGATGGAACGATTATGCGAATGTAGACGTGAAGGGGAAAATCGTTATCGCTATGGTGAATGATCCCGGTTTTTATGACGCGTCTTTGTTTCGCGGAAAGAACATGACCTATTATGGTCGTTGGACTTATAAGTTCGAGGAGGCGCAACGCCAAGGTGCCGCAGGTTTATTGGTCCTTCATAACGAGGCGGCCGCTTCGTATGGTTGGAAGGTCTGTCAGGCTTCTCACGTGCAAACAAATATCGCTCTTTGCTCGGAGACAATGAATGCGGAAGCTTTGGGCATGAAGGGATGGCTCTCGGAGGAGGCTTGCAAGAAAATGTTCGCCCTTAGCGGATTGAATTTTGATGAGACGATTGCCGCGGCGAAGAAACCGGGTTTCAAGAGTTTTACGATGAAGGCGAAGAGTAAGGTTATATTAAATGTAAAGATGACCGTAGGCGAGTCTCATAACGTGGCGGCTGTTTTACCGGGCACGGACCTGAAAGACGAATACTTGGTTTTTACCGCTCACTGGGATCATTTTGGGATCGGCACGCCGATAGATGGGGACAGTATCTATAATGGCGCTAGCGATAATGCTTCGGGCGTGGCAACCTTAATGTTATTAGCTAAGAAATATCAATCATTGCCTGTTCATCCCCGTCGTTCCATCGTATTCGTGGCGGTGACTTCCGAGGAATGTGGCTTATTAGGTTCTCAGTACTATTGTGAGCATCCTTTGTTCCCTTTATCTAAAACGGCTATTAACTTGAACTTTGACGGCACGGCTCCGCGTGAGCGTACCCATGATATTTCTCTCCGGGCTGCGGGTAAGACGGATACGGATGCCTTGGTGATCGCTATGGCCTCGGCACAAGGACGGACCGTGAAGGTTATTACCGAAGATCCTGCGGGTGGTTATTTCCGTTCCGATCATTTTAATTTCGTGAAAAAAGGCGTACCTACGATTTTAGTTGGTGGCGGTAAGGATTACGTGGATAAAGCACGCCATGAGGCTAAACCGAAAGTTTACCGGTATCACCAACCGAATGATGAGTATGATGAATCTTGGTGGGATTTTGATGGGGCTATGGAAGATATGAACTTAATGTTTAGTATTGGTTTAGTTATCGCCAACAATGATGAGATGCCTAAGTGGACAAAAGAGGCGGACTTCCAAAGGCAATAGATTAATGTGCCAATGTAGCAATATGCCAATATGCTAATGTGTCAATTAAGATACTATCACTTGTATTCTCACTTGACATTGACATATTGGCACATTGGCATATTATTTAATTTGCACATTATTTAATAGGTATGACCTCCTTCTTGCATTTCCTTACTATTGATCTTATGTAGATCAAGCGCTCTCCAAGCATAGAAAATGTAGGCTAATACGAATGGAACGAGAATAGATACATAGCTCATTACTTTCAACGTGAATGGGCTTGAGCAACTATTCTGGATCGTCAATGAACTTTGTAGATCCGCCAAAGATGGGTAGTAAGCCGTATTATTCCATCCTGCGCAAAGTAATAAAGCTAATACGGTCAAGACAGTCCCTGCTCCCGCGAACCAGATGCCTTTTCTCCAAGTCTTCGAGAATATCGTTTTCCCTATGCCGAATAGCACGCCAACCACGCCAATCAATAATACGGCTAACACGATTGGCATCTCGATCAGGTTCATAAAATACTTATACGGTTGCATAAATACTTCTCCGGTATCCGGATTTACGGCAAAACCGTCCACCAACAATAAACGGATCAAGAATGTCAAGAAAAAGACGAGGAACAAGATTGTCTCCGGTATCAATTGTTTCCGGCTTTTAGCGACAATCTCCGGATCATCGATATTGTTGATAAAATAGAGTAGGGCCAGAGCTCGTGCCAAGAAGAAAACTGCCAGTCCTAGGCACAAATTCCAAAATACCAAAGCCGCCTCTAATCCATGCCAAGGATTGGCCCACGTGGAAATGACGGGCATGGCTACCTCAGTCAACTGTTCTTTGTTAACAATAAATTCAGCGCCGTTAAAGAAGGTCGCTACAGCGGTTCCGAGTAAGATCGGACCTGCTATACCATTGATCATAAGAAATACTTGATACGTCTTTTTCCCGAGTAGGTTGCCTTTTTTCGCTTGATACTCGTAAGATACAGCTTGTATCACGAAGCAAAGCAAGATCAGCATCCATACCCAATAGGCTCCGCCGAAGCTTGTGGAATAAAATAAAGGGAAAGAGGCGAAGAAAGCACCTCCGAAAGTGACCAACGTAGTGAAAGTAAACTCCCACTTACGCCCGGTCGAGTTCAATAACATTTTTTGCTGTATCTCCGTCTTGCCGATAGTGAAGAGTAGAGATTGGCCTCCTTGTACAAAAAGAAGGAATACTAATAGCGCTCCGAGTAGAGATACCAGAAACCACCAGTAATGTTGTAACAATATATATGTACTATCCATAGGACTTTCTATTTAAGAATTGATATTTGAAAATTGAAAATTAGTGGGCGGCAGCTTCCGGCCCTTTCTTGATGGCCTTAACCATGATTCCAATCTCTGCGATCAGCAGGATCGTAAATAAGATAAGGAACAGGTAGAAAGTGGTCTGTACCGAGGATGGGTTTAACTTGGATATCGAAGCGCTGGTCGGCAAGATATCCTGTATAGCCCAAGGTTGACGTCCTACCTCCGCTACGATCCAACCGGCTTGTCCCGCTATATATCCTAAAGGTATAGACCATAGGCCCACGTATTGCAACCAACGTGTATTAGCGATTTTCCCTTTTTTATCCCATATCAACGTAATAATGAATAGTAAGATGAAGAAACAACCAAGGATCACCATCACACGGAAAGAATAGAATGTCAATCCTACATGCGGGATTAACTCTGCCGGATCCTTAATATAACCATATCCGAAATAGGGGAAATTCTCTTCCAAGGTTACCCTGTATTGTGCGGCTGCTGCGGTATCTTTATCTTTAACTGCTTTGCGATAATCAGCTAACGCTTTGATGGCGGTTTTACCTTTCTCTATTTTTTCTTTGGCGGAGAGCGCTACCGTTCCTTTATTGGTCGTATAACCTCCCTCTATTAAGTTTACGATTCCCGGAACGTATGCGTTCATGTCACGTTCTGCTAAGAAGGAGAGGAGTTTGGGGAACTTAATGTCAAAAATAAATGCGTTCTGGTTATCCAGATAACTCGTCTTTGCCGGATTTAAGATGCCGATACCTACGAGTCCTACTCCGTTGCCACCCTCATAAAGACCTTCCATGGCGGCTAGTTTCATCGGCTGCTTTTGAGCGACTTGGTAAGCGGAGCCATCACCCGTCCAGATAATAAGGATGGAGGCTACCAACCCGAATATAGCGCTGACCTTGATACTTGACAAAGCGAATTCGGTATTCCGTTTCTTTAATAAATACCAGCAGCTGATTCCTAGTACGAACAAGGCGCCTACGATCCAACCGGACAATACCGTATGGAAAAACTTATTAATGGCGACAGGCGATAAGGCTACGGCCCAGAAATCGAACATCTCGTTACGGACCGTATCCGGATTGAAATGCATACCGACCGGATATTGCATCCATGCGTTAGCGATCAAGATCCAGAGAGCGGAAAGAGTAGCGCCGATAATCGTCAGCCAAGTGGAGGCGAGATGAAAGCGTTTGCTAACCTTGTCCCAACCAAAAAACATAACAGCGATAAAGGTAGCTTCCATAAAGAAGGCGAGAATTCCCTCGATAGCCAAAGGTGCCCCGAAGATATCCCCGACAAACCAACTATAGTTAGACCAGTTGGTTCCGAACTCGAACTCGAGGATCAATCCCGTAGCGACACCGATAGCGAAATTGATACCGAATAATTTCATCCAAAATTGGGCGGTCTTTTTCCATGCCTCATTACCTGTCCGATAATAAATCGTCTCCATAATAGCTTGGATAACGCCAAGTCCTAGTGTTAGTGGCACGAAGAGCCAATGATACATGGCAGTAAGGGCAAATTGAGCCCTCGACCAATCGATCAATGAAGTGTCAATGTTTTCAATCATATTTATTAATGTTTTAAGGATTTATTGCCCGTTGTATGAGTTCGTTCGATACGTGGTTCTCCTTCTCACTATCGCTATCGAATTGCCCGAGATAATTAGGAAAGAAGAATAATCTCAGGATAAAAAACATGATAAACAATTTGACTAGAATGATTAGCCAAAGAGTCTTGCCCAGCTTCATCTCCCGGAATCCTTCCAGATAAAAGCGATATATTCGTATGAATGCAGATTCTTTTTTCATATAGTTGTTCTCATTTAAGATAACAGTTGTTAATATGAATATGTTTTCATGTTTTTACAAATATATCCAAACTGCGTTAATAAAATACCCCCAATCCTATAGATAATATTTATGAAATTATAAATAAGATCTATCCTGTCTGTTAAAAAAAACTATTTTAAATAAGAAAGCGGTCTTTTGATCTTGTCAATAATACAGCATTGGCTATATTTGCGACAATTTGTTGCCTGTAAAGGTGTAAAGACACATGAAATATCATTGTTAAGTGCTAATCTATAAAAAATTATTACTATGTCTAACATTTCTAGAAGATCTTTTCTTCAAAAAGGTACGGCTGCCGCAGCAGCTTTGACTATTGTTCCGAGTGCGGTCCTAGGTAAAACCCATGGTCATATCGCTCCAACTGATAAATTGAATATTGCCGGTGTTGGTATCGGAGGTATGGGTAACGCTAACTTAAAGAACATGGAGACTACCGAGAATATCGTAGCTCTTTGTGACATCGACTGGAAGTACTCAAAACCTGTATTCGACCGTCATCCTCAAGCTAAAAAATACTGGGACTATCGTAAGATGTATGATGAGATGGGTAAATCTATTGACGCTGTGTTGGTAGCTACCGCTGACCATACTCATGCGATGATCACAGCTGACGCTATGACGCTTGGCAAACACGTATACACTCAGAAACCGTTGACTCACTCTGTTTATGAGTCCCGTTTGCTTACGAACTTGGCTAAGAAGTATGACGTAGCTACTCAGATGGGTAACCAAGGTTCTTCATTGGCTGAAGGTGTAGATTTGATCTGTGAATGGATTTGGAATGGTGAGATTGGTGAGGTTACTAAAGTAGAATGCGCTACCAACCGTCCTATCTGGCCGCAAGGTTTGAACGCTCCTGAGAAAGTTGATAAGATTCCTTCTACATTGAATTGGGATTTGTTTACGGGTCCTGCTAAATTGAGACCGTTTAATAAGACATATCATCCTTGGAACTGGCGCGGATGGTGGGATTATGGTACAGGTGCGTTGGGTGATATGGCTTGCCACATCTTACATCCGGTATTCAAAGGCTTGAATTTAGGCTATCCGACAAGAGTTCAAGGTTCTTCTACATTGTTATTACAAGACTGTGCTCCTAACGCTCAGCATGTTAAGTTGGTATTCCCGGCTCGTGATAATATGCCAAAGGTAGCTATGCCGGAGGTTGAAGTTCACTGGTATGATGGTGGTATGATGCCGGATCGTCCAGAAGGATTCCCTCAAGGTAAGGAATTGATGGGTGAAGGTGGTGGATTGTGTATCTTCCATGGTACGAAAGATACATTGATCTGCGGTTGCTACGGTGTTAACCCATGGTTGTTATCTGGTCGTAAACCGAACGTTCCTCAAACATTGCGCCGCGTGAAAGACGCTATGAAGGGTGGTCACGAACAAGACTGGATTCGTGCTTGTAAGGAAAGCGCAGGCAGCCGTGTTCAGACGAAGTCTAACTTCTTGGAGGCTGGTCCGTTCAATGAAATGGTTGTAATGGGTGTATTGGCTGTTCGTTTGCAAAGATTGAATAAAGAATTGTTGTGGGATGGCCCTAACATGAGATTTACGAATATCGATCCGAATGAGACAATCAAGATCATCAAGAAAGATACCTTCGAGGTTATCGATGGTGACCCGAAATTCAAGACAGAGTGGACGGATCCAATTAATGCTCAAGAATTTGCCGCAGGCTTGATCAAGCACAACTACCGTGAAGGCTGGAAGTTGGTAGATATGCCGAGATAATAGTTTTAACTCAATAAATAAAATGAAAAAGTCAGTATTATTAGCAAGTGCCGCTATCATGATGTGTTATTTCACTTCTTGTGGTGGTGGAAAGAAAACAGAAGAAGCTCCTGCAGCTGCTGAGACTACAACAGAAGCCGCAGCTCCTGAGTACAAGCTCATGACAGATCTTCCTACTGTAGATATCACGACTTTCCCGAAAGATAAAGAGGGTAGATATGTGATCTTCGATGGTAAGACATTCAATGGCTGGAGAGGTTATGACCGTGCTGACGTTCCGGGTGCTTGGACAATCGAGGACGGAGCGATCAAAATCAATGGCTCTGGTGCTGGTGAGGCTGGTGCTTCCAACGGTGGGGACTTGATATTCGCTCATAAGTTGGGTAACTTCGAGCTTGAGTTCGAATGGAAAGTAGGTAAAGGCTCTAACTCTGGTGTATTCATCATGATTCAAGAGGTAGAGGGACAACCTTCTTATATCTCTGCTCCTGAGTATCAAGTATTGGATAACGAGAACCACCCCGACGCTAAGTTAGGTAAGGATGGCAACCGTAAATCTTCTTCTTTGTATGACATGATTCCTGCTAAACCGCAGAACGCAAAACCGTTCGGTGAGTGGAACAAGGGTAAGATCATGTGCTATAAGGGTACAGTTGTTCACTATTTGAATAGCGATGAACCTGTTGTTGAGTATCACTTGTGGACTCCGCAATGGAAAGAAATGTTGGATAACAGCAAATTTAGCAAAGACAAATGGCCGTTGGCTTATGAGTTGTTGTTGAATTGCGGTGGCGCTAACAAAGAAGGTTTCATCGGATTTCAAGACCACGGGGATGATGTTTGGTTCCGTAACATTACTGTTAAAGTTTTGGATTAATCGTATCAAGCACATTTTAGCATAAATAACGCCCGAGGCCTAAATCTATGATTTTAGCTTCGGGTGTTGTGTTTTTAATAATCGACTTTTTCTAAACCAATTTTTTAGGACCAAGAAATGAAAATAGAACAAGGTTACACGAAAGCGCAGATGACTTGGCTGATGATGCTGCGTCTTTTTATAGGTTGGCACTTTATGTATGAAGGCCTAGTAAAAATCATGAACCCAAAATGGACATCTCTACCCTATCTACTCGATTCAAAGGGTCCCGCTGCTTCATTTTTTATCAAATTGACTCAAGACGACAGTTTGATGACGACCATCAACTTCTTGAATGAGTGGGCTCTGTTATTGATCGGCCTAGGCTTGACTTTAGGCTGTTTGTATCGTTTATCTTCTGTTGGAGGTATGATTCTTCTTGCTATGTACACGTTATCCCACCCTTCTTTCGTGGGAGCAAGCTATATGATGCCGTTTGAAGGCTCTTATTTATGGATTGACAAGAACCTTGTGGAGTTCGCCGCTTTAGGTTTGATGTGCGTATTCCCTACATCACAAATCATAGGATTCGATCGTGTGTTAGGACGTGTGTGTCCGATATTGCATAAACTTAAATTTATTTGATACCCATGGCAACAGAAGATGCAAAGAATACTCCTTCTCAGGAGCAAATGCCCGATAAAGGACGTCGGGACACATTGAAGACATTGGCTACAGTGCCTATCTTAGGTGCTTTGGCATATGGCGTTTATCAAAAAAGGAAAGACGCTTTAAGAGGCCGTAACATATCAGATGTATTTCAGGTAAGTAACAGACAGGCCTCCTATTTGGAGCCGCAAGGCGATGGCAAGAAGATCCGTATCGGTTTGGTCGGCTTCGGTATTCGTGGAAAGCAATTGATGCGTGCCGCAGGTTTCGCTGAGCCTTCTTGGATCGATAAGATGAAAGAAGCTAATAAGTTGAATAAGAAAGACACGCGTTATCAGCAATATATGGAGCAAGATGATCTGAATATTGAGATAACCGCGGTTTGTGATATATTTGATGTATATGGTGAGGCCGCTGTATTGACCGGTTCCAATATCCATCGTGAGGGTAGCGGCGGTAAGTTCGGGCCTGCTCCGAAACGTTACCGGACTTATCAAGAGTTGGTAACGGCTCCGGATGTGGATGCCGTTATTATCGCTGGTCCGGACCACTGGCATAGCACGATCGCTATGGCTGCGGGACGTGCCGGAAAGCATGTATATTGCGAGAAACCGTTATCATGGACGGTTCCTGAGACGTATATGGTTCGCCAAGTGATCAAAGAGACCGGCGTTGTATTTCAGTTAGGTCACCAAGGGCGTCAGACCGACTGTTATCAGAAGGCCGAGGAGATTATCGGTAACGGATTATTAGGTCCTGTTAACTTGATCGAGGTTTGTACGAACCGTAACTCTCCAAATGGTGCTTGGGTATATGATATTATCGAAGGCTCTAATCCTAATACGATTGATTGGAAGCAGTTCGAAGGTGATCCTGAGCGTATTAAGGAATATATGGATTATATGACATCCAACAAGCTTGAAAGATATATCGGTCCGGACGAGCGTAGCAAGTTCAGTCTGGAACGTTTCTTCCGCTGGCGTTGCTGGTGGGATTATAGTACAGGCCTTTCCGGTGACTTGTTGACACATGAGTATGACGCTGTCAACCAGATCATGCATGTGGGTATACCTCATTCCGCTACTTCATCTGGCGGTGTTTATTTCTTCAAGGACGGACGTACGGTACCTGATGTATTGCAGACTACTTTCGAGTGGCCGGATCGTGACTTGACGATGTTGTATAGCGCTACATTGGCAAGTAGCCGTAACCGTGGCAAGGTGTTCATGGGGCATGATGCTTCTATGGAGGTTTCCAATATCTTGGCTATTACGGTTGACCAAGATTCCACTCGTTATGCGGATAAGATCAAGGAAGGTATTATTCCTACAGATACCCCGTTCTATACCTATGTACCGGGACAAAATAGCTCGGATTCCGTTACATCTCCTACGGAGTTGTATTTCGCTAAACGTGGTTTGCTGTATACGTATGTAAATGGTAAACGTTATGATACGACTCACTTGCATATCCGTGAGTGGCTGGAATGTATCCGTCAAGGCAAGACTCCTAGCTGTAATATCGACGCTGCTTTCCAAGAAGCTATGACTGCCCACATGGGTACGCGTGCTTATCTGGAAGGACGTACGATGTACTGGGATAAGGACAAAGAAGAGATCGTAAGAGGTGAACTTGCGTAAGTATCTAAAAAGACGATAAATAACTTTCCCAAGAAGCGAACTTCATAAATGGATGGAGTTCGCTTCTTTTATTTGTGCATGTATAAAATTTCTTCTCTTTTTTGTAACCGATTTGTGATTACTCATGTCTTATTGATAAAAGCGAATAATTTATTAAACCTTTAAAGAATAAAAGATATGAACGAGTTGTGGATTCCTATTTTAGGTGTTATTTGTGCGGTAGGTATGCCGGTATTGTTAGGTATTATCGCTAGTTACATGACCATTAAAAGTAAGCATGAGGAAAAGATGGCGATGATCGAGAAAGGAATTGTGCTGGAAGAGGCTATGCGCCCCGAGAGAAGGCCTAATCGTTATAATACCCTGCGTAACGGTATTTTTATGATCGGTTTGTCATTGGGTGTGATTGTCGGTATGATGGTCGACTCTGCTTTCACTTACGATAGCGATTGGTTCTTTTTGTTAGTTCCGGCTATTACGATTATGTTCGGTGGAGTAGCTTTTATAATTTATTTCTTTCTTTCCCGTTCTTTAATGGAGAAGGAGAGATTGGAGGACGAGAAGAAAATGCGTCTGGAAGAATAAACGATACCGGATGGATGAGCGAAAGTGGATAGAACGTATTTTGGCAGGGGACACGCAAAGTTTCTCCTGCCTTGTCGCGAAGTATGAGAAGATGGCTTATACCATCGCTCTTCGTATCTTGGAAAATCGCGAGGAGGCAGAAGAGGCCGTACAGGATGCGTTCGTGAAGATGTATCGTGCTCTTTCCGATTTTCATTTCGATAGTAAGTTCTCAACATGGTTTTATAGGATCGTGTATCGTACGGCGTTGACGGCCTTGAGACAACAGCGTATGTTCGTGAGTTATGAGGAGGCGGGCCCTGTAGACCTTTCGAATGACGAGGTTGAATCGGCTACGGCTTTATTAGAGCGTGAGGACCGGAAAGAGATGATCGCACGTACGCTGAAAAAGCTTCCGGCTGATGAGGCCTTGTTGCTTACTCTTTATTATTTGGAGGAATGCTCGGTGGAAGAGATCTGTCAGATCACTGAATTGAGCGCTTCTAATGTGAAAGTAAAACTATTCCGTGGGCGGAAACGGTTTTATGAAGTGTTGCAAGATAAAATGAAATTAGAGACAGCTGATTTGTTATGAATATGAATGAGAAAGATATTGATCATTTGACACGTAAGTTGATGCGAGGGACGGCGGAACAACCTTCGGCCTCATTAAACTCCCGTATTATGGCATTGATTATGCAAGAGAAGAAACGGGTATATAAGTACTATATCAAGAAGAGGTTTACGCCTGTAGGCATTTTTAGCATGTTTGTCGCTTATATGCTTGTGTTAGTAGGCATCTTGTATTTGGTTAAGCTTTCTCCGGGCGGGGCGGAAACGGTTTTAGGTTCTTTGCGAGCCTATTTCCCGATTGTTTTAACGATTGCTTCCGGGATCTCTTGTTTCTTCCTGTTTACACAACTCGATAACTGGTTGAAGAGAGAAGAGATACGCCGGCAAAACACCTCAAAATAAAAATATCCGGTTGTAGAGACGGGGCACGCCCCGTCTCTACAACTGATTAATTGGCCTTGACTTTTAGATTTCCGTAACGATTTCCTTCGAAGTGAATCGTCGGTTGCTTTCCACCATTAATCTCATAGGTGTAATTCTTGTCACGATCCTCATCGTCAAAATGCTTGCGGGTGATATTGAAACCGTTCACGTCGCAGCTTGAATACTTCATGTTCTCCGCTACTATCCGGAAAGAAGTTTTTGCGGGAAGCGCTACCTCTAAATTCCCATAATGGGATTCTACGTTCACCTTCGAGAAAGAGGGAGACAAGTTCCGTATCTTTAAGTTACTATAGCTAAGGCTACTTACATTCAATGCATCCTTAAGGGTCCCGATTTTAGCGTCGCTGTACTTAATCTCCATGTCTAGTCTGCTTACGCTTTCAATGGTGAGATTACCATATTTAATTTCCATGCGTAAAGATTGTATATCCTGTATATCCAGATTGGAATATTTGCTGTCTATCGTTAAATCTTTAGCGTTGCGAATCTTGGCGGTTCCTACGTAGCCCAGATCCAGTTGGGCGTCCTGCAGATTTCCTACCTCGATGTTACCATATTTGGCCTCTATCATTGCGTTGGCTATGAAATTACCCGCATTCAGGTTGCCGTATTTTACATGGATATCCATGTTGCCGTTATTATCGCTTGGCAAGTTGATGTTTCCGTATTTCTGGTTCAAGTCTGCGGCGAGCTTAGGAGGCATCTGGATATAATAATTGATCGTCATGGACTCATTATTCGAATTGCTATTCATCTCCTTCTTTATCGTAGTGACCGCTGAGACAATACCACCTATCTTCTTGGTCTCGATTTGGATACGGTCCAAGTTCTCTTGAGCACGTTCCTCGCTGCGAGCCTTACATTCTACCTCAACCCGTATAGCTACCGTATTCTGATTCCAGTGGGTAACGGTGATGTTTCCATAACGGTTTTCTACTTGGAGACGATCACCGGCGCTTACGCTGTAGGATTGGGATATCTCTTTTTTCTTGATCTTCTCTTGTGGCCTAGCTATTGCCGATAGATTGCATAGCAGCAATACGAAAGTCAGCAATACGGCGGGACTCAATTTTACGTGTGTCGTGTTCATGATTGATATGTATTAATTGTTATTACTATTTCTCTGGTTATCCGTGACTTGTTCCATTTGCTTAAGCATCAGCGTGAGGCCCTCCAAGCTATTGCTGTAATGTTGGGTCATGGCGAAAAGACCGTCGTTGGAACAAGGCAAGGTAGGGAGTATCGTTTCCTCGAACATATAATTATCCGTGAGGATCCGTTTGCTCTCTTGCAATAACTCCTCCGCTCCCGGTGTCCGGTCCTGTTTATACAACTTCTTCATCTGCGTCAATACCTCGTTCATTTGCATATTGTAATATAGACGTAGTTCCTCGATCTCCTCTTGGGTCTCGCAGGTCTGGGCCGTGGTCTTTTGCGCGGGTTCCGGCAGACCGGTCCCTCCCGGCAAGCGGAATAAGAGCAACAAAGCGATAGAGGCAGCTATGACAAAGGCCGATAGGCTGTATAGGGCCGCACGGTTTTTCCGTGGCTTCGGCAGTTTTTGCTCGAAACGTTCGAAGTGACCTTCGGGAAGCATCTCATCTTCCTCGAATGCGTCACGGTTTGCGTCTATGAAATTCTTTAGTTTATCCATGTTTAATTGGCTGCTATAATGTCTAACAATTTCCGCTTAGCGCGTAGGTACTGGCTACGGACACTTGGCGGTTGGATTTTCAGGATAGAGGCGATCTCTTCCATGTCATATCCCTCAAAGAGGTAAAGCGAGAGGATTATGCGATAGCCTGCCGGCAACTTCGTGGTGGCTTCCTTTATCTGTGCCACGGAATATTGGATTTCTTCCTCGTCCGGTCCGTCCGTTTCCGGTTCGGCCAGATTGTCGGAAAGCTCCTCTTGGTCCGGTGCTTGGCGGCGTACATAATCGATGGCCGTATGGATAGCGATGCGATGCATCCATGCCTCAAAGCATTGCCCATCATGATATTGGTCCAAGCGTGTGAAGATCTTGAGGAACGAGTCCTGCATGGCTTCTTCCGCCTCGGATGAGTTGCCTACGATACGCAAGCAGGCTATATACAATCGCTGTGCGTATTGTTTGTACAACTTTAGTTGCGAGCTCCGGTCTCCCCGGCGGCAACCCTCGATCAGATGTTCGGTTACTTTGTCCATTTGTTTATATAAACGAGAGTGATGCCTTGACCGTTGCATCTTGTAGCGTAAAAATACAAAAAAAAGAAAGGCATCATCTCGACGCCTCTCCTCCTGAACTAAATGATAAAAATAAAAGTTATGTGGGAAGGTTTATTTCATGTCTGTTATATTGGAGATACTATCGTTCGTATAGCCTTGCGAAGTACCTTCCATTTTTGTCTTATCCGAATTATATTTCAATTTATAAGCCTGTTTCCCGTCGGAAGTCCAATAGTTTACGACAAGATCGACCGTCTCTCCTTTGGTATCCGGCAAGGAAGACAAATTGAACGCCACACGTCCGGCCCCGATCGTATATTGGGGATCATCGTAAGCGTTATGCCTAAACTCCAGCGTATAAGGATCATTCTCGGCATCCGGTTGGATCAGGTTGATAAAGTGGGCGGTCTTGCCTCCCCAGAGTGTCTCGAAATAGATATTCAAATATCCGTCTCCGATCCACATATTATTGTTATAAATACTTACCGGGTCCGTACCATAGATAGAATCATTAGCCGCTCCCTCGTTCTTAGCGATGGATTTCGTAAGGATGTTATGGATCGCATTCACCTTGATATAGTGGGAGAAACCTCCTAGGTTACTTTGGGTGGAATCCGCCAATATCGTGAAGTTAACCAAGGCACGTTGGTTAGGCTTCGGCTGATAGTTCGGATAGTTCGTGGCGGCGGGCCATAGCTTATCCCCGTCATCCAGCCGTAAGTAATATACGTTATTGCCTTCCGGTACTACGGTAGCGACCGCTATCCAGATATCACCTAAAGAATACGAGTTATCGTCATCTAAGCAAGAGGGTAGGGTGAGGGATACTAAAGCGATCCCGATAACCAATAAAAAAGCTCTCAACGTCTTCATTCCTTTTGTTTCTTAAAAAGTTCACATTTCATCGTTCTATGAAGAAAGATGTAAGTTCGGGGTGAAATGCTGCAAAAGACGTTAATAAAAGATGTTAAGAACCAAGGGATTCAACGATTAGCCGTGCCGTACGCTTTGAAGCCCCGGGCATTCCTAGCGTATGGATAATCTTGTCGTATCCGTCTAGCATTCGTTTTCGATAGGCTGGATCTTGTAGGATGCGTCCTAGCTCGTCTTGTATTTGCGATTCGGAGAAGCGGGCTCCGAATAGTTCTTGTACGATCTCCCGTCCCCCGATCAGGTTCACGAGGGATATGTATTTCGTATGGAAGAAATGCTTGAAAATAAAGCTGGCCAACTGTCCGGCTACAACGTAGTAGCAAACGACTTGCGGAACCCGGAACAGGGCGGTTTCCAAGGTTGCCGTGCCGGAGGTTACCAAGGCGGCGGCACTATGTTGTAGCAAGGGATAGGTTTTACCGAACACGATCTTGGCAGGATAAGAGCCTATGTATTCTTGATAGTAGGCAGGATCGATGCCTGGTGCTCCGGCTATTACCGGCTGGTAGTCGGGATATGCGGAGGCTACTTTCAGCATGGTCGGTAAATTATCCTTGATCTCTTGTTTGCGGCTACCGGATAGCAAGGCGAGGATAGGCTTGTTGGCCAATCCTTCCTCTTTGATAAATGTATCTTTGGGGATCGCTTGATGCTCCTTGTAATAGGCTACGGAGTCTACAGAAGGATTTCCTACGTAATCTACCGAATAATTAAGCTTCCGGAAAAACTTGGTCTCGAACGGCAGGATGCAGAACATACGATCTACATAACGCCGGAAGTCCCTGATGCGGTATTGTTTCCAGGCCCATATCTTGGGGGATATATAGTAATATACCGGGAGACCCAATTGGGTTTTCACATATTTGGCGATCTTCAGGTTGAATCCCGGATAGTCAATTAAAATGACGACATCTGGCTGATAGCGGCGGATATCCTCTTGGCACGTCTTCATGTTAGTTAAGATGGTGCGCAAGTTCAGCAATACCGGGATAAAGCCCATGAACGCCATTTCCCGGTAATGTTTGACAAGGGTTCCTCCGACGGCTCTCATCAGATCGCCGCCCAGAAAGCGGAACTCGGCCTTCGGGTCATTCTCTTTCAGGGCTGCCATCAAATTCGAGGCGTGCAGGTCTCCGGAGGCTTCTCCGGCTATCAGGTAATACTTCATGAATTGAAAATTGAGAATTGAAAATTAAAGGATCCAGTTGTTTAAGGTGGCCATGAAGTCGTAGTCCGTAACGTCGATCTTGCAGGGGACTAGGGAGGCGTATCCGCTGTCCAGCGCAAGCATATCATTGTCCGGGTGGATGGGTTTGGCGCTTTCGAAAGCTCCTGTCAACCAGAATACGGGCTCTCCGCTGGCGTTCTCGGAACGCTTGAATTCACGTACCCAACGACCATCCGCTTGGCGACAAACTTTCAACCCTTTCACTTGCGGTAGCTTCGGCACGTTGAGGTTTAAGTAGGTTCCGTGCGGTAAGCCTTCTTTTAATACCCGGCGTGCCAGCATACGTCCAAGACGGCAGCATTCGGAGAAGTCGGCATCGGCCGCATGGTCCAGTAAGGATACACCCATGGAAGGGACGTTGAAAATACAGCCCTCGGCGGTGGCACCCATCGTTCCGGAATAATTTACGCAGATAGCCATATTCCCCCCGTGGTTGATACCGGAGACTAACAGATCGGGCTTGCGCTCCAAAACCTCATTAATCGCTAATTTAACGCAATCAACCGGTGTCCCGGTGCAACTATAGATGGTAAGTCCTTCCTCCTTTTTCAACAAGGTATACTTGATAGGAACTAAGGATGTAATGGCACTACCCATCCCGGAACGAGGTCCATCGGGAGCGAATACCACCAAATCGCCTAGATCTTTCAGGCACTCAATCAATTCGTTAATACCTTTGGCCCATACGCCATCATCATTCGTGATCAGAATCAACGGTCTCTCGTTTGTCATATCGTTTTATCCTTATAGTTGTCGTACAAAGGTAACAATAATTTGCGAACAATGGTTGGGGTGTGAGGGGTGGGAGTTGTCCTTTCGCCTAATCAGTTGTTGATCAGGCGAAAGGTCTCAGATTATTATAGTTTCTCTATTTCTTCTATGGAGAGGCCGGTGGCAAAGGCGATTTGCTCTATACTAACTCCTAATTTCTTAAGATTAAGTGCTATGGAGTGTTTCTCTTCCTGTCGTCCTTCAGCTTTTCCTTCGGCTTTTCCTTTTTGCAAACCTTCTTGCAATCCTTTTTCCATCCCTTTTTTCATGCCTTTCTCGACGGCGAAGTCCAAGGT
>ENA-OPSN01000132-OPSN01000132.1-human-gut-metagenome-genome-assembly--contig:-NODE-132-length-39324-cov-4.643052_pt1 | contig 39324 bp, 30 predicted proteins | sample MGYA00241808_ERZ501907 | MGnify/ENA primary metagenome ERZ501907 (study PRJEB25962, sample SAMEA2042218) | human gut metagenome | biome: human gut; feature: human-associated habitat; material: faeces...
TGACGGGTGCGGCTCTGGCCGCGTCAGACCCTGCCCTTGCGCCTGCCGCCGCCGGGCTTGCCTGTGGGTGTGCCGCTGCGGCGGTGCTTGCCCCGGCGCGACGGGTGGAGGGGCTTGCGGCCTATGCGGGCGGCTGCGTGGCGGGGGTGCTCTGCGTCCAGCCGCTGGCGGGGGCGTTCAGCTTTCTGCTCAGTGCCGGGGCGGGTGCGGGGCTCTGCGCCCTGCTGCCTGCGGGCTGGCTGATGCCTGCCCTCAAAGAGGACGACCCGCCCGGCGACGAGCGGCCGCGCCTCTCTGCCGCCGCGACCCGGCTGGAAGCGGTGGCCGAAAGCCTCTCCTCGCTGGCGGAGACGGTGAACGAGGTGTACGACGCTTTTCCACGCCGGTGCGAGGGGTTCCGCTGGGTCATCGACAACATCCACGACGGCCTCTGCGCCAACTGCGGACGGCGGGAAGTCTGCTGGAAGCAGGAGCACGCCTCCACGCTGGAAGGAATGGAGGCCCTGCGCCCCATTCTGGAAGAAAAAGGCCATCTGGAAGCGGCGCTTCTGCCCGGTCAGCTGGCGCGGTGCATCCACCCGGCGGCGCTCTGCGCGGCGGGGGACAAGGCGTTTGCACTCTACCGCAGCCGCCGGGAGGCCCGCGTCCACTCCGAGGCCATGCGGACGGCCCTCACGGAGCAGTACAGCGCCGTGGCCGATGCACTGGGCGTCCTCAGCGAACAACTGGGCCGTCCCGGAAGCCCGGAACCCTACAAGTCTGGCCGGGTGTCGGCGCTGTTCGCTCAGCTGGGGACGCCGCCGCTGGAATGTGCTGTGACGCTGGACGATCTGGGCCGCACCCGGGCGGCGGTGACGCTGCCCCGCACCCGCTTCAATGAAAAAGAGCTGGCCGCTCTGGCCGTGGAGGTGGGGCGCATCTGCCGCCGCAGCCTCGAGCCGCCGCAGGTGCTCTCCTGCAAGGGGATGACCACCCTGCTCTTTGCCGAAAAGCCGCTGCTCCGGGCCGTATTCGGGACGGCGGGCGCGGCGGCGCGGGGCGAGATCTCCGGTGACGCAGTCCAGCAGTTCTGCAGTGCGGCAGCGGCCCAGATGATCCTCTGCGACGGCATGGGGACCGGACGTCCGGCGGCAGTAGACGGCAACCTTGCCGCAGAGCTGACGGCACGCCTGCTCAAAGCGGGCTTTACCGCAGAGCTTGCGGCCCGGCTCGTGAACGTGGCGCTGGCCCTCAAGAGCGACGAGGAGAGCGGCGCGACCCTCGACCTCGTGAGCGTAGACCTCTATACCGGCACAGCCCGGCTCTTCAAGGCCGGTGCGGCCCCGGGCTTCCTCGTGCATGGGGGCAAGGCCCGGGCTGTGGGCGAAGCCAGCCTGCCGATGGGCATCCTCGGCGGCGTCAGCGGGCAGAGCCGGGTGGTGCATCTGGCGGCGGGGGACTATGTGGTGCTGGTGTCGGACGGCCTCTTAGTGGACGGCCCCGGCTGGGTGATGCAGCAGCTGGAACTCTCCGCTGCCAGGGCAGAACAGCCCGACGTTCTGGCGAAAAAGCTGGTGGAAGCCGCCCGCGCCCGCGCCGTCCAGCGGGGCCGTCCCGACGACATTACCGCCGCTGTTCTCCGGCTCGAAAACAGCTGAGTTGCTTTTTGGGCGGCGAGAGGGTATACTTGTCAGTATCTGGAACGATCATAGGAGAAAAAATATATGCTGACAGTTACAGTTGCACAGGACGGCAGCGGCGACTTCGCGTCCATCGCGGAGGCGGTGCTGGCTGTACCCTATAAGGAAGAAGCGCTGGTGCAGGTCGGCCCCGGCATTTACCGGGAAAAGCTGGTCTGCGAAAAGCGCTGCATCACCCTGCGGGGGGCGGGTGCAGATAAGACAAAACTCGTGTGGGGCGACGGCGGCAAGCTGCCTCACAAGGACGGGCGGCCCACCCATACCTTCCGCAGCTACACCGCCTTTTTCAGCGGCGAAACGCTCTGCGTGGAGGACATGACGATCGAAAACGACGCTGGTCCTGGCGCGAAAGCAGGGCAGGCCGTCGCGGCCTATGTGGACAGCACCCGGGCGGTGTTCCGCCGGGTCAAGCTGCTGGGCAGTCAGGACACGCTCTTCTGCGCCCCGCTGCCCGAAAAGGAGCGGGAGAAGGACGGCTTTCTCGGCCCGCGCGGTCTTGCGCCCCGCAAACCGACCGCCCAGTACTACACCGACTGTGAGATCGCAGGCGACATTGATTTCATCTTCGGCGGCGGCGACGCCCTCTTCGAAAACTGCGTCATCCGCACGGTGGACAACCACATCCCCCACAGCTATGTCACAGCTCCTTCGGGCAAAGCCGATGGACTGGGCTTTGTGTTCTGGAACTGTGATTTCGTCTCCGACTGCCCGCCGGGCAGCGTCTATCTGGGGCGTCCGTGGCGTCCCGAGGGCAAGACGGCGGTGCTGGACTGCCGTCTCGGCGCCCACATCGCGCCGGAAGGGTTTATCGCATGGAATGACCGCACCGATACCGGCCTTGCCAGCTTTGCGGAAGCTGGCAGCATCGGCCCGGGCGCAGCAGAGCGCCCGGCGTGGGTGAAACAGCTTTCCGGGCCGGAGGCGGCGGAACTGCTGGCCCGCGCCCGCACCCTCTGCCGACCGAAGACCAACTGAGGATGTAATAAATGAAAAAACTGCCGAATTTTGTAAAGTGGCTCATCATTGCCGTGGTGCTGGCCGCAATGGCCGCGATGATGGTGGCCGTGAACGACCGTGCCTCCCGGGTGGAGATGCCAATGCCGGACAACAGTCTGGGCATCTATCGCCAGACGCCTGCCACTGAAAAGTGAATCAGAAAAACGAGACGGGACTGCTGGAAAGCAGTCCCGTTTTTGCATGATACCGCCGCCTCCCGCATATATTGTACGGACAAATCTGAATGGGTGGGAGGCAAGGGTATGTTTGTGGTCACACTGAGTAAGGCAAGCGTCAAGAAGCTGGGCGTGGGGGCGATGTGCTGTGCGCTGGTGGTGTTCAGTGCCATGCTGGGGCGGTACATCAGCACCCGCTCGGTAGCTGTCGCGGCGGCAGGTAATAAGATCGAGAGTGCGCAGGACATCCAGACCTGGTTCACGGGCTACGGGCTGGACGTGGACGGCGCGTCCATCACCGCCGATAAGGTGAAGATCCCCCGCAAGTGGGACGACAGCTTTTCGGCCTTTAACGGGGTGGTGCAGCAGAGCGGCATGGACCTGACCCGCTACAAGGGCAAGACGGTGGAGAAGTGGACAGCGCTCATCCCGGCGGCCAGCCGGGGCGATGTGAGCAGCTACGGCGTGCTGCTGGTCTACAAGAAAAAGGCCGTGGGTGCGTACCTGTTGGAAAAGCCCTCCGGCACCGTCACCGGGCTGAAAGACGCCCAGACCGCGATGGCCCTGCAGGAGGCCGAACAGGTGTCCGGCGAGGACTTCAGCGGGGACTGGGGCGAACGGCACGAGGATGAACTGACCGACGGGCAGGCCCAGCAGACCTCGGGCGAAGATTTCAGCGGGGACTGGGGAGAGCGCCACGATGGTGAGCTGGGCGCAGAGGGTCAGGCCCAGCAGACTTCCGGCGAGCCGGACGCTGCACAGGAGCAGCCCGTGCAGTATACCGACCTGCCGCTGGACGCCGAGGGGTATCCCGTCGAATAACCGTCATTCTGCACGAAAAAGTGCGGTGAAACAGAATAATTGTGCAGTAGTGGTATTTTTGCAGAAGGATTCTGTTCAATGTTACTAAAATTTTTGATAAAAAATCGGCAATATGAAAGGGTGAAAAAAGAACGACTAAGGTTTATAATAAAAGCAGACATCCAGCAGCCGGAAAGTTCGAGTGCTGCGTCCCGAGGGGTGGGGTGAGCTGCCCAGGAGGACCGGATGAAGTAAGGAGAAAATGATCATGAAGGAATTCCAGTACACCGTTAAGGATGCCTGCGGCATCCACGCCCGTCCCGCCGGTCTGCTCGTCAAGGTGGCCAAGGGCTTTGCCAGCACCGCCACCCTCGAGAAGGGCGGCAAGACCTGCGACCTGCGCAAGCTGATGGCCCTGATGGGCATGGGCGTCAAGCAGGGCGACACGGTCACCATCAAGGTGGAGGGCGACGACGAAGCCGCCTGCGCCGAAGCTATCCAGAAATTCCTGAGCGAGAACGTCTGATCGCCCAGTGTGATGAGAAGCCCTTGCGGGGAATGTCCTGCGGGGGCTTTTTGTTGCAGAACACAAAACAGCAAGAATAAGGAGAAATTGCAATGCAGGTAGGTACCGGTAAAAGCATCCTGAATGGCATTGCCATCGGAAAGCTGAAGATCTATAAGAAAAAAGATACCGTCATCTCTGCCGCCGAAGTGGCCGACACCGCCGCTGAAGAGGCCCGTTTTGAGGACGCCCGCGCCAAGGCCATCGACCAGCAGACCGCTCTGTACGAGAAGGCTCTGGCTGAGGCCGGCGAAGACATCGCCGAGGTGTTCAACATCCACGCCATGATGCTGGATGACGACGACTTCGTGGACGCCATCAAGGAGATCATCAACGGCCAGCACAAGTGCGCTGAGTACGCCGTCAAGACCGCCGGCGACAATCAGGCCGCCGTTTTTGCCGCCATGGATGACCCCTATTTGCAGGCTCGCAGCGCCGACGTCATCGACATTGCACAGGCCATCCTCGACATCCTGCAGGGCGTGGACAATGCCACCCTGCAGGGGACTGAGCCCAGCATCCTCGTGGCTGAGGACCTGGCCCCGTCCGAGACCGTCCGCATGGACAAGAGCCTGCTGCTGGGCTTCATCACCCGGGAGGGCAGCTCCAACAGCCACACCGCCATCCTCGCCCGCAGCATGAACATCCCCGCCCTCATCCAGTGCAAGGACATTCAGGACGACTGGGACGGCAAGATGGCGGTCGTGGACGGCTACAACGCCTGTGTCTACGTTGACCCCACCCCCGACCTGCTCAAGAGCCTGAAAAAGCGCCAGCAGGAAGACCAGAAAAAGCAGGCACTGCTGCAGGAGCTCAAGGGCAAGCCCAACACCACCCTCGACGGCAAGACCATCAACGTCTTTGCCAACATCGGCGGCATGGGCGACGTGGGCGCCGTGCAGCAGAACGACGCCGGCGGCGTCGGCCTCTTCCGCACCGAGTTCGTCTACCTCAACTGCAAGGACTTCCCGACGGAGGACTACCAGTTCGAGGCATACAAGCAGGTGCTCGAGAGCCTTGCACCCCGCAAGGTGGTCGTCCGCACCTGCGACATCGGCGCAGACAAGACCGTGGACTACATGAAGCTCGACCACGAGGAAAACCCCGCGCTGGGCTACCGCGCCATCCGCATCTGCCTGACCCGGAAGGACTTTTTCAAGACCCAGCTGCGCGCTCTGCTCCGCGCTTCCGCTTACGGCAACATGAGCATCATGTTCCCCATGATCACCAGCCTGCGGGAGCTGCAGGACGCCAAGGCCGTGCTGGACGAGTGCCGCACGGAACTGCGGGCTGAGGGCAAGAAGTTCGACGAGAAGCTGGAGGTGGGTACTATGATCGAGACGCCCGCCGCTGTCCTCATCGCCGACGAGCTGGCCGAGGAGTGCGACTTCTTCTCCATCGGTACTAATGATCTGACCCAGTACACCTGCGCTCTGGACCGCCAGAACGCAAAGCTGGAGCCCTTCTTCAACCCGCACCACCCTGCTGTGCTCCGGGCCATCAAGATGACCATCGACGCGGGCCACCGCCACGGCATCTGGGTGGGCATCTGCGGCGAGCTGGGCGCAGACACTGCCCTCACCGAGACCTTCCTGCGGATGGGCGTGGACGAGCTGTCCATGAACGCCAAGAGCGTGCTGCCCGTGCGCAAGATCATCCGCAGCATCGATTTGAGCAAGCCTTCCGATAAGTAAGGAGCGCTTGGCCCCAAAAACTCCGCCCCCGGCAGGGAACTTCCCCGCCGGGGGCTTTGCATACCCGAAAAATTTTACCGAAATACTTCAAAACCATAAAGTGCAGTGCTATACTGGTAGCATCGAAATACCTGCTGAAGAGGGAATTTTATGACACAACTGCTCATCCGCCTGTTCGTCCGGCACCCGGACGATACCAAGAACGCCGCCGTCCGCACGGCCTACGGCAATCTGGCCAGCCTCGTGGGCATGGCCTGCAATCTCCTGCTCTGTCTGGGCAAGCTGGCGGCGGGGACGCTGTTCGGCTCCATCGCCATCATGGCCGACGCCCTGAACAACCTTTCGGACGCCTCGTCCAACGTGGTGAGCCTTGTGGGCTTCCGGCTGGCGGCCAAAGGCCCGGACGAAAAGCATCCCTACGGCCACGCCCGGTACGAATATCTGGCGGGCCTCGTGGTCTGCGTCACCATCCTCGCCATCGGGCTTTCGCTGCTGAAAGAATCCGCGCTCAAAGTGCTCCACCCGACGGCAGTGGTGTTCAGCTGGCTCAGTGTGGGGGTGCTGGCGGCGTCCATCGGCGTCAAGCTCTGGATGAGCCGCTTCAACAAGACCATCGGCCAGCGCATCAACTCCGAGACTCTGATGGCCACCGCCGCCGACAGCCGGAACGATGTGCTGACCACCAGCGCCGTGCTCCTGTCCACCGTCCTCTCCCACCTGACGGGCTGGGACGTGCTGGACGGCCTCATGGGCGTGGCCGTGGCGGCGTTCATCCTCTGGTCGGGCTGGGGGCTTATGATGGACACCCTCAGCCCTCTGCTGGGCGAGAGCCCCTCGCCGGAGCTGGTGGAGCACATCGAACACACCGTCATGAGCTACCCGGGGGTGCTGGGCGTCCATGATCTGATGGTCCACGACTACGGCCCGGGGCATCAGTTCGCATCGCTCCACATCGAGTTCCCCGCCGAGGCCGACCCGCTGGAAGCCCACGACATCATCGACAACATCGAGCGGGATTTCCTGAAAAAAGACCACTTACAGGTCACCATCCACTACGACCCCATCGTGACGTCGGACGCCGCCGTAGGCGTCCTGCGGAGCCGTTTGATGGAAAAAGCCCGCCAGATGGACCCTCGTCTGTCCATCCATGACCTGCGCATCGTGCCGGGGGACAGCCACACCAACGTGCTGTTCGACCTCGTGTTCCCGGCGGGCTACACCGGCGACAAGGACGCACGGCTGGCCGAGATGTGCAATTTCGTCAAGGAGCAAGACCCGGGATACTGCTGTATGGTGAAGGTGGAGCAGAGCTATGCCTCCGCTCTGCCGGAAGAGGATCAATAAGAAAAAGAGGGAAAGTATTATGCTGAACGAGACTTACCGCGCCATGCTGGGTCACAAGAGCGTCATCCGCGAGACTTTCATGTACGGCAAACAGCGCGCCGCCGAGATAGGCTATGAGAACGTGTTCGACTACTCGCTGGGCAACCCCAGCGTCCCCTGCCCGGACAAGTTCACCAAAGCCATGCAGACCCTGCTGGCCGAGGAAGAGTCTGTCGCCCTCCACGGCTACTGCCCCAGTCAGGGCGACCCGGGCTTCCGCACCGCCGTGGCGGCCCATCTGGCAAAGACCTTCGGCCTGCCCTATGAGCAGAAGGATATTTTCCCCACCACCGGTGCGGCGGGCGCTATCGCCCACGCCATCCGCGCTGTGACAAAGCCCGGCGACGAGGTGCTGACCTTCGCCCCCTACTTCCCCGAGTACGGCCCCTATGTGGAGGGGACCGGCGCTGTGCTCAAGGTCGTGCCGCCTCAGGCACCGGCGTTCCAGCCGAATCTCGACGCCTTTGAAGAGATGCTGACCGAGAACGTCACCTGCGTCCTCATCAACACCCCGAACAACCCCACCGGCGTCGTCTACTCCGCCGAGACCCTGAGCCGTCTGGCCGACATCCTGACCGAAAAGAGCAAGGCTTTCGGCCACAACATCTTCCTCGTCAGCGACGAGCCCTACCGTGACATCGCCTTCGACGGCAAAAAGGTGCCGTACCCGGCAGCGTTCTACCCCCACACCCTGACCTGCTTCTCCTTCTCCAAGAGCCTGAGCCTGCCCGGCGAACGTCTGGGCTATGTGGCCGTCCGGCCCGGCTGCGAGGGCGAAGACGTGCTGGTGGACATGATGGCCCAGATCTCCCGCTTTACCGGCCACAACTGCCCGCCCAGCATCATCCAGAAAGCCGCTGCCGAGTGCCTCGACGTCACCAGCGATCTGTCCGTCTACGAGACGAACATGAACCTGCTGTACGATAAGCTCACCGAGCTTGGCTTTGAGGTGGAGCGCCCCGGCGGTACATTTTATATCTTCCCGAAGGCGCTGGAAGAGGACGCCAACGCCTTCTGCCTCAAGGCCCGGGAGTTCGATCTGCTGCTGGTCCCCAGCGACACCTTCGGCGTCAAGGGCTATGTCCGCTTTGCCTACTGCATCGACACCGAGAAGGTGAAGCGCAGTCTGCCCGCACTGGAAAAGCTGGCCGCAGCCTATAAAAAGTGAATGTGAGGTAGTTCCATGCATCCGCTCCCCGAATATCCCCGCCCGAGTATGCGCCGGGACAGCTACGTCAACCTGAACGGCCCGTGGGACTATGCCATCACCCAGAGCTCAGAGTTCCCGGCAAAGTGGGACGGCGCTATCCTCGTACCCTATTCGCCCGAGGCGAAAGCCTCCGGCGTGGGCCGGACGCTGCAGCCCGGCCAGTGGCTCCACTACCACCGCACCTTCACGCCCCCGGCGGGCGAGGGCGGGCGCGTCCTGCTCCACTTCGGGGCGGTGGACTACGCCTGCGCGGTGGAGGTCAATGGCCGTCTGGCCGGGGGACACCGGGGCGGCTACTGGCCCTTCACGCTGGACATCACCGACCTGCTCCGCCCGCAGGGCCGCAACACCCTCTGGGTGGCCGTGCAGGACCCCACCGGCACCGGAACGCAGGCGAGGGGAAAGCAGACCCTCAGGCCCGGCGGGATGTTCTACCCGGCCCAGAGCGGCATCTGGCAGACGGTCTGGCTGGAGCGGGTGCCGGAAAATTACATTGATACGTTGACCGTCACCCCGGACTACGACGCCCGAACCGTGACCGTGAAAGTCCATACCTCGAAGCCCGGCGGCGCGGTGAACCTCTGGGCCGTGGTGCGGGCCGGCGGCGTGACCATCGCCGAGGACTGGGGCAGCGACGAGGCCGACCGGGACGGCGAAGTGACCCTGAACATCGCCGAAGAGCATTTCTTCCCCTGGAGCCCCGACAGCCCCTTCCTCTACGATTTGACGGTCGGCACGACCCAGGGCGAAGAAGAGGGCTTCGACACCGTCCACAGCTATTTCGCCCTCCGCAAGTGGGAGTGCAAAGAGGATGCAAAGGGCATCCGGCGTTTTTTTCTGAACGGCAGGCCCATCCTGCTCAACGGCCTGCTGGACCAGGGCTATTGGCCCGACGGCCTTTACACCCCGCCCTCCGACGACGCCGTGGAGCACGAACTGCACACCGTGCGGGAGCTGGGCTTCAACCTGCTGCGCAAGCACGCCAAAATCGAGCCGGAGCGCTGGTACTACCACTGCGATAAGCTGGGCATCATCGTCTGGCAGGACATGGTCAACGGCGGCGGGGCCTACCCGATGTGGTACGTCACCTACCTGACCAACGCCTTACAGCCCCTGATGCGCCGCGCCCCGGACGGGAAGCTGTTGTGGGGCTTTCTGGGCCGGGGCAGCACCCGCAGCCGGGAGGAGTACGCCCGGGAGCTGGCCGACACGGTAGCCGCCCTGGGTCGGCACCCCTGCATCGGGTGCTGGGTGCCGTTCAACGAGGGGTGGGGCCAGTTCGACGCACGGAAAGCCACCGAGACCCTCCGCGCCCTCGACCCGTCCCGTCCGGTGGACGAGGCCAGCGGCTGGTTCGACCGGGGCGGGGGAGATGTGCATTCCATCCACAACTATTTCTATCCGCTCCGCATCCGCCCGAATGTGCGCACTGTGGCCCTCAGCGAGTACGGCGGCATTGCATGGCCCATGCCCGGCCATGAGCCGCCCCGGAAGACCTACGGCTACGGCACGGCCAGGAGCCGGGCAGAGCTGACCGAGCGCTACTGCGATTTGCAGCGCAAGACGATTCTCCCGCAGCTGAAAAAGGGCCTGTCGGCGCTGGTGTACACCCAGCTGACCGACGTGGAGGACGAGGTGAACGGCCTGTTCACCTATGACCGCACGGCCATCAAACCCGATGCCGCCGCCGTCCGCGCCGTCAACGAGGCGCTGGAAGCGGAGTTTGAAAAGGCAGTAAAAGAATGAACGGGCTCTCGGCCATTTGTCCCTGTGCAGGCAGAGCATTTTGCTGTTTTTCACGGCTCCTGATTGGCTAAAATGTCGAAAATAATACCATATATTGACAATCCTGTAAAAATGCACTATACTAGACCCATCGAGGCAGACCACGAAGTCCTTGTATATGAAAATGTTCGAGGTAACAGCATATTTGCGATATGCAATTCAACGCTGCTGCATTAAAAAGTTGAATTGCTATAAAACAGGTATTACAGGCACACGGCCTGTAATGATAAACATTATATGTTCGCGCATGTAGTGATTTATCTCACATAGTCTGAGGGCGAGGTTCCGCAAGGGACCTCGCCCTTGGGCTTTTTATAGGCGCTGGGCTATTGACATTGGAGAGCGATTCCTCTATAATCAAAATGAAGACCAGTCGAAGATGTATGGACTGGAAAATCATGGGAACTCAAAAACGCAAAAACTGCCCATTCTGAGATGCTCTAAAAGGCGAAAATAACGCTGAAATATAAGAAAAATGATGTATCTGCATTGTTTTTGAGAGAACAGATAAAAACGTCGGATTGCATCAGAATGCGTCAGAAAATGTCGGGCCGCCCGCCCCAGCCTGAGAAGGCCGAAGCGGGTGGTCCGTTTTTTATCTTTTGTATTCTGGAAGTTCTGGCGCTTGACAATCCGCGCACGGCTGTCTATAATAAAGATAAGGAAAGGCGCTGACCGTGCAAACGGCTGGCTCCTCACCAGTTTAAGTCGCTACAAAAAGTAATGACCGCCACCGGTTGGAAGCGTTGGGCTGTCATTTTTTTGTGCTTTTTCCTTTGTATTCTTGTGCTTGACAATCCGCGCACGGCTGTCTATAATAAAAATAAGGAAAGGCGCTATCCGTGCAAACGGCTAGCTCCTCACCAGTCAAGCATTACAAAAGTAATGACCGCCACCGGTTGGAAGCGTTGGGCGGTCATTTCTTTTTGTGCTTTTTCCTTTTGCTGCCATAAGAATCATCCTTTTTCCGGTCGTCCATCAGATGTACAACACTTACGAGAAGTGCCAACAGTGCGATGATCGTCTGGAAAAGCAATAGAATTTCCGATGTAGTCATAAGGCATCCCTCCCTTCACCTTGAGCGTCGGGAGCGGAACTCCAAAAAGTTGCCCTCCCGCGCTTGCTTTGCTCCGAAGAGCAAGACAGCGAGACCGGTGAGGAGCAATAGCCGCCTGCGTTTGGTTGGACAGCGCCTTTCTGCTAAGAGGATACCATAAAAACCGACAAAAAGCAACGCCGCACGATGCATATCCGCGCGGCGCTGGAAGCGGGATCTGAAAAGCAGTATGAGTACAGAAAAGCTCCGGGAACCAACAGATCCCCGGAGCTTTTCTATTATTTTTAAGGAAAATTACTGCTCGTTCTTGATTTTGGAAGCCGGCATCTTCTTCATGGCGGCGGAGTCCAGAGCGTGGGGCAGCTGGGCGCCATAGGACTGAAGGCTGTCCTGCAGCTCGCCGCTCTTCATGTCGGAGAGGGCCTGTGCGCGGAGGCTGTCCAGCGTGTCAGCGTCCAGCGGGTCGAGACGGACGAGCATCATCAGCGCATAGCTGGAATACTGCACCGCGGCGGCCTCGCCGGGCTTGAGGGCGCGGACGGCGTCGGCGGTACCTTCCTCGGAGAAGGTGGAATCGATGTTGTCAGAACCCAGCAGGGCAGTGGAGAGGGAAGATGCGTCGGAAGAGGGCTCGCCATCCAGCACCGCGTAGATGTCGGGCAGGGCAGCGGCAACGGCGGCGCTGAAAGCGGAGATCTGGGCGCTGGCCCCATCGGGGATGGCAGCGTTGCAGCTCTCGGCGGCGGTCTGGGCCAGCTCGAGCATCTGGGCGCTCTGGGCGTCATCAGCAAAAGCGAAGGTGCTGGTGTTGTAGAGCGGCACGACCACATAGCGGATGTAGACCATCTCGTCCTCGAGGTGGCTGGTCAGCTCTGCGTCGGAGACGGGGGTCTCGCCGTCGATGCCGTAGCACATCTCGAGCAGGTCGTTGCTCTTGATGAGGATGCGCTCAAACCGCTTGAGGGTGTCGAGGCCGATGCCGTTGGCCTTATAGAGGTCGCCGTTCTGCTCCATCAGCTGGGAGGCGTAGCTGTCGGCCTGCATCTCCTCGTCGGGGGTCAGCACGCCGCCCAGCTCATCAAAACGGGTCTCGATGGCGGCGTAGGACTCGAGGTTCTCGAGGGTCTTCTGGGCCACATAGTCGCTGACCACGGCGGTCTCGCCGGTGGCGTCATCGACGGTGATGGTGGACTTGAGGAAGCTGGACACCTTGGTGGCGTCCTGGTCGTCGGAAGCGAGGTCGGCGGCGGTCTGGTAGGCATCGAACTGGGCCAGCAGATAGAGGCCGGAAGAGATGTCCACGTTGCCGATGGTGCCTACGGAATCCGGGGTGGAGAGGCTGCAGCCCACGAGGCCGACGGCCAGAGCGAGGGCGCAGACGAGCGCGATGAGTTTCTTCTTCATAAGTGTACTCCTAGTGAAATTTATTTTTTGCCGGTGTTTTCTTCCGGCGGGGCAGCAAGGATGTCGGCCATCGCCTTGAGGATGCTTTGCAGCAGTTCCAGCGGCTTTTCGTCGGGTTGGAGAGCCACCGAGAGGTAGGGCTTGGTGCCGGCTCCTGCCGTCACCCGGCCATTGAAAGCGATGAGCAGGCCGCGTATCATGGCCACGTCCAGCGTCTCCACCTGTAACAGCAGGGTATCCTTCTTCTGGGTGACTTCGTAGACGCCCACAGCGGCAGCCTGGACCCGCACCAGCGAGACGTTCACGAGGTCGCTGACGGAGGGCGGCGGGTCGCCGTAGCGGTCGATGAGTTCATCCAGCACGTCGGCGGCATCCTCGGGGGTCTGGATGGCGGCGATGCGCTTGTAGGCCTCGATACGGCCCGGGCCGTCGGCAATATACTTCTCCGGGATGAAGGCGTCCACCCGCAGGTCCACGAGGCATTCGCTCTTGTCCCGCTGGATGGGCTCACCCTTGGCCCGGGCGATGGCCTGACCCAGCATCTTGACATAGAGGTCATAGCCCACGGCCTCCATGTGGCCGTGCTGGCTGTGGCCCAGCAGACTGCCCGCGCCGCGAATTTGTAAGTCGCGCATGGCGATGCGGAAGCCGGAGCCGAAGGCTGTGAACTCCCGGATGGCGGAAAGCCGCTTCTGGGCGATGTCGGTGAGGGTCTTGTCCCGCCGGAAGGTGAAGTAGGCGTAGGCTTTCCGGCCTGAGCGGCCCACGCGGCCCCGGATCTGGTACAGCTGGGCCAGACCCATCCGGTCGGCGTCCTCGATGATGAGGGTGTTGCAGTTGCGCACGTCAATGCCCGTCTCGATGAGGGTGGTGCAGACGAGGATGTCGATCTCGCCGTTCAGCAGATGCTGCCAGACGGGGTTCAGCTCTTCCTCGGTCATCTTGCCGTGGGCGATGCCCACCCGCGCTCCCGGCACCATCTGGCTGACATGGGCGGCGCAGGACTCGATGTTGTCCACCCGGTTGTGCAGGTAGTAGACCTGACCGCCCCGGGCCAGCTCCTTCTTCATGGCTTCGGCGAGGATGACGTCATTGTATTCCAACACGAATGTCTCCACCGGCTGGCGCTCGATGGGCGGCTGCTCGATGGTGGAGAGGTCGCGGATGCCGCTCATGGCCATGTTCAGGGTGCGGGGGATGGGGGTGGCCGAGAGGGTCAGCATGTCCACGCCGATGAAGTTCTCTTTCAGCTTCTCCTTGTGCTTGACGCCGAAACGCTGCTCCTCGTCGATGATGACAAGGCCCAGGTCGTGGAACCGGACGTCCTTGGAGAGGAGGCGGTGGGTGCCGATGACGATGTCCACGCTGCCGGCCTGCAGGCCCCGCAGGGTCTCTTTCTGCTGTTTGGCGGTGCGGAAGCGGGAGAGCAGCCCGACTTTCACCGGGAATGCCTCCATGCGGGAGATGATGCTGTTGTAGTGCTGCCACGCCAGAAGGGTGGTGGGGGCCAGAATGGCGCACTGCTTGCCGCCCATGACGCACTTGAAGGCCGCGCGGAAGGCGACCTCCGTTTTGCCGACGCCCACGTCGCCGCAGAGCAGGCGGTCCATAGGCCAGCCCTTTTCCATGTCCTTCTTGATCTCAGCGGTGGCGGTGAGCTGGTCGTCCGTCTCGTCGTACTCGAAGCGGGACTCGAAATCGCTCTGCCACTCGCCGTCGGCGGGGAAGGCGTAGCCTGTGGCCTGACGGCGGCGGGCGTAGAGCTCGATGAGCTCCTGGGCCATCTCTTCGGTGGCCTTTTTGACCTTGGCACGGGTGCGCTGCCACTCGGTGCCGCCCAGCTTGGCAAGCTTCACCTTTTCCTCGTCGCCGGGGGCGGTGTAGCGGCTCAGCAGATCGAGCTGAGTGACCGGCACATACAGCACGTCGGAGCCGGAATACTGGATCTTCAGGTAATCTTTTATCGCACCCTGCACCTCGAGACGCTGGATGCCCGCATACATACCGATGCCGTGGCTCTGGTGAACCACATAGTCGCCGGGCTTGATGTCCGAGAGGCTGGACAGGGCGTTTTTGTTCTTCTTGCGCTTTTTGTTTTCGGCGGCCTCGTCGTCCAGACCGTGACGCCGGGACGAGATGACCGCCACGCGGGCGAACGGGAAGGTGCAGCCCGCCGTGAGGTGGCCGGGCAGTACCTGAACCAGACCTTTCGCGGGCCGGACGTCCCGGCTCATGCTGACGGCATAGCCCTTGTCAGCCAAATCGCGGGTAAGGGCCGCTGCACCCTTGGGCGTGCCGGCGAAAAGGGCCACGGCGTACCCCTGCTGGACCAGCGGGTCGAGGTCTTCCCGCAGGGAAGCGAGGTCGCCGCCCCAGTTGGGGGCCGCGAACGCCTCGGCGTTGATGAGGTCTTTCAGCTTGAACTCGTTCATGCCCCGCAGAAAGTTCTCGCAGAGCAGGGTGCTCTGGCCCTGCGCCGCAATGGCGAGGTCGTCCATGGTCTGGTAGAGCACATCGAGGCCGGGGCAGATGACGCCCTCCTCGAGCAGGCCGGTCAGCTCTTCGCTGCGGCGGAACTCGGTGGCCTTCTGGGCGTCCCGGATGCCGCCCACCTCGTCGAGGATGAAGATGGGGCTGCTCAGGTGGTCCAGCAATGTGGCGGGCGTCTCGTACCGCAGACCGTAGTATTTGTCCATGGCCTCGGGCATGACGCCGCTGTCCAGCTGGGCGAGGTCGGACTCCATGGCCTTTTCGAGGGCGGTGCGGCGCTTGCCGCGGGCTTTCTTCTGGGCGGCGCGGAGGGCCTCTGCCGTGTCGGCGGTGCTGCCGAACAGCACCTCACGGGCGGGGGAAAGATAGATCTTTTCCAGCGCACCGTCCCGCCGCTGTGTCAGCAGGTCGAAGGAGGCGAGAGAGTCTATCTCGTCGTCCCAGTACTCCACACGGGCGGGCTGGCGCATATCGGGGGCGTAGATGTCCACGATGTCGCCCCGGACGCTGAACTGTCCCGGGCCGTCCACCTGACTGCGCCGCACGTATCCGGCGGCGAAGAGCCGCTCCACCAGCGCTTCGCGGTTGTAGACCATGCCGGGCTTGAGGGTGAGGGTGTTCTTCTGGAACTCGTCCTGCGGCACGGTGTATTGGAGCAGGGCCTCGGCGGGGACGCAGACGGCGTTCAGCCGTCCGCCCGCCAATGCGCCCAGCACCGACAGACGCCGGTACTCGTACTCGCGGCCCGCGCCCTCGACGGGGCGGAGCATGAAGTCCCGGGGCGGGAATACCGCCGCCGAGAGCCCCAGTGTCTTGAGGTCGTCGGCAAAATGGGTGGCCTCGGCCTCGCCGGGCGTGACGACGCAGAGGATGCGGCCCGTGTCCTTCTGGAGCGCGGCGTAGAGCAATGCCCGGCCTGCCGGAGGCAGGCCGAACAGCGCTGCCGGGCCGGGGGAGGCGAGGCTGGCCGCTGTCTTCTGGTATTCAGGGGTGTTTTTCAGGAGCGCTTCGTACATGGTGGACCTCCTTTCAGCCCTCTCAGTCATCGCTGCGCGATGCCAGCTCCCCCAAAGGGGGAGCCACTGGCGTGTCGGTCAGGCTTGCGCTGGATGAGAGAGGTTTCTTTTGTCGGAAGCGATAGTGCCCTGTTGTCTGGGGGAGGTGCCTGTTCAGATGCCGCTGCCCGTGTAAGCGAGGCCCGGCCTTTTGCGTATGCGCGGGCTTTCAGCAGGCAGCGTGAAGTGGCCCGGCCTGCCAAGGGCTCCCCCTCTGGGGGAGCTGGCGCGTCAGCGCCTGAGAGGGATTACCCGTTATACTTGCTCTGCGCCAGACCCAGCTTGCCGTCCATGATGAGCTTTGCGGCGGCTGCGATGTCGGGGCAGCGGTCGGCGAGGGCCTTGGCGTCGTCGGGCGGGAACCTGCCCAGCACCCAGTCGGCCAAATCGTAGTCCGGGCGGGGCTTTGCGCCCACGCCGATGCGGATGCGGGGGAAGTTCTCGCCGCCGAGGCGGGCGATGATGCTCTTGAGGCCGTTGTGGCCGCCCGCAGAGCCGGAGGGCCGGATGCGCAGCTTGCCGGGGTCCTGGGTGATGTCGTCGCACAGGACGATGACGTGGTCGGCAGGGATCTTGAAGAAGCCCGCCAGCGGGCCGATGGAGTCGCCCGAGAGGTTCATATAAGTCAGGGGCTTCAGGAGCACGACCTTGTGGCCGTCCACCTCGCCCTGCCCCCACAGACCCTGAAACTTGGTCTTGGAGACGGAGATGCCCCACTTGCCGGCCAGATAGTCCAGCGCGGCAAAGCCTGTGTTGTGACGGGTGCCGTCGTATTTCGGCTCCGGATTGCCGAGGCCGGCAATGAGCCAGATGTCATTGGTGTTCATATGATATATTCTGCCTTTTTACGTTGAATCTGTTTTCGAACAATATGTTATTATAACATACGCGCGCGCAAAAAGATACACAAAAAGCAAATAAATATCCCCCGGCTCCGCCGGGGGATATTTATTTATGCCCGAGGGAAGCACCCGCCGGGGCAGGGAGGAAGCTTGCCATATTTTGTTGCACATTGCCGCAAAATAGAGGATTTTAAGCCCGAAATTTCGCTGTTTTTCCCTATTGCCAAGACTGTAGGGGGGGGGGGGTATAATAAAAAATGAGAAATACCCTCAACAAAGAAGTGCAAAAAGCACAAGAAAACGTAGAAAAAGAAAGGAGATCACAAGGTTGACTTTTTGAAATTATCGGTTGTTCCCGCTGCGACTATTTTTTTGACGGAATTGATGAGATGAGCGATTAACTAATCTATTTATGACGGGAAGGTTTTATGCAGTTAAATGTAACAACTGACTATGCAATCAGGATGACACTATTTCTTGCAATCCTTGGAACGCCTATGGGGAGTGAGGATATCAGCAAGCAGATGGGAATCCCAAAACAAATGATTGCTCAGATCGCAAAGCCTCTGCGCGATGCGGGGATCATTGCGACAAAGCGCGGCGTTGGCGGAGGCTTTAGTTTAAACCGAAAACCGGAAGACATCAGTTTGGCTGATATATTCAATGCGGTGGAAGGAACTACCAGGATCAACCGTTGCTTGGAAGAAGATTGCTACTGCTCGCGGCATGCAACGGAGACATGCCCGGTCAGAAAGTTCTATAAGGAGATGCAGACATTTATGGATGAAGCGTTTTCCGGTAAGACAATTGCGTCTTTGATGTAGTCTGCTGTGTATGCAGCATGAGATTCTGAAACAGAATGCGGAGGAAGCAGTTCCACCCACCTCTCAGAGTGCGGAAACACGGTTGCGTGTTCTGAGAAGTGTTGTATAGTGTAAAAACCACAAAAAAACGTAAAAAAGGAGAGTACTATGAGGAAGAACAACACATTCCGCCGGGCAGCAGCTCTGATGGCAGCGTTGAGCATCACGGTATCTCTGGCGGCTCCGGCCTTTGCAGATACCTACTACATCGACTACGGCGATATTACCATCACCAAAAATGAGGATGGCAGCCAGACCATCAAACAGGGCGTAGAGGAATGGACGGACAAGGCCGGGGAGGAGACCGTCATCACCACCTCTAATACGGTCATCAGCACGCTGGAGAGCGACCTGGAAGGCCCCGCAGCAGAGGATTCCGACTTTGGCCCGGTGGTAGAGGACAACTACCAGCCGGCCCAGCCGGAGGACGCTGAGAAGCCGGAAGGCGCAGACCAGCCGGAGAGCGCTGAGGAACCGAAAAGCGCAGACCAGCAGGCAGCCCCGGCTGCTGCCCCTGCAGGCTCTACTCCGGTGAACCCAAAGGATGATGGCTTTTGGGGCAACACCATTACGGTGATCAATAACATTGCCGATAAGGTGCTGAACCTCACCCTGAAAGACGTAAAGATCGATGTGAGCGACACCGGAGATCAATATGATTGGGATCAAAAAGGAAAGGCTGCCCTGAGCGTTCAGGGAAAGGGCAATGTGGAGATCGAGCTGGACGGCGATAACGAGCTGAAAAGCGGCACTCAGAGTGCGGGCCTTGAAAAAACCTCCACAGGCACGCTGACCCTGAAGGACGATAATAACGAAGCCGGCAGCCTGACGGCCACCGGTGGGTTTAATAGTGCCGGCATCGCCGGCGGCAGCTCCGGCAGCGGCGAAAACATCACCATCAACGGCGGCGAGGTGACGGCCTCCGGTGGCGACAACTGGGACGACTGTGGTGCCGGCATCGGCGGCGGTAACGGCGGCGTCGGCAAAAACATCACCATCACCGGCGGCACGGTGAACGTTACCGGTGGCTACGGTGGTGGTGCCGGCATCGGCGGCGGTGTCAATGCCAGCGGCAGCAATGTCACCGTGAGCGGAGCCGCTCAGGTGACAGCGACCGCCGGCAAGAGCAATGGCTCCTACGGTGCCGGTGCTACCATCGGTGACGGCGGCAATTACACGAATGGTGAACTTGTCGATGGCAAGGAGATCCAGACGGACATCAGCGGCCTGACGACCACCGGCTACATCCGCCACATGATATACAATGAGGATGGCAGCGTGAAGCAGGAGTGGTGGGAGCCGGAGCGCCCCCAGCCCAACCCGGAGAGTCCTCAGCCCAACCCGGAGGACCCGAATGCCCCGGCGGGGGAGAGCAATGAGGTGAGCCTGGGTACCCCCGGCCTCCATGTGGAGACGCTGGAGGGCGACCTCCTGCCCTTTGACGCCCGGCAGCAGGGCGGCACCCTGCGGGTGACGTCCGACACTCTGGCCGCCCGGCTCCACGGCACCCGGCAGGCGCTGGAGACCCTGCGGGAGCAGGGGGTGGAGCAGATCGAGTTTGTCACCAGCTTCAAAACGACCACCCTGTCGGTGGAAGACCTGCTGGCAGAGGGGGGCAGCTGGTTTGCCCTGGAGCACGACGGCCTTGTGAGCCGGCGGCTGAGCGCAGCTCAGGCCGAGAGCCTGAAGTGCCGGATGCACTAAAAAAATACAGACCCCTTACAGGGGCCGCCTTGGGAAATCACCCGGGGCGGCCTCTTTTTTGTATGCTGTGTGATATAAAAAACCCCCGGCTCCGCCGGGGGTTTTTTATTATATGAGCCGATTTTGTCAGCCTGTATATTTGCTGACTTCCAGCAGCTCCTCGGCCCGCTTGACCTGTTCCGCCGTGGGCGGGACAGCGTCGGGCAGGGGATAAGGGATGCCGAGCTTCTGCCACTTGAAGAGGCCCAGCGTGTGGTAGGGCAGTACCTCCACCCGCTGCACCGTCTTGAGGGACGAGATGAACTCTGCGGTCTTCCGCAGACCGTCTTCGTCGTCCGTCAGGCCGGGGACGAGGACATGGCGTATCCAGAGCGGCACGCCGAGGTCGGAGATGCGGCGCGCCATCGCAAGGATGTTCGCGTTGTCCCTGCCGGTGAGCCTGCGGTGCTTCTCCGGGTCGATCTCCTTCAAATCAAGGATGACGAGGCTGGTGGACTTCATCAGCCGGTCAAAATCGGCCAGATACGCCGCATCGTCGGGGCGGAAGGGCTGACCGGCGGTGTCCAGAGCCGTATGCACGCCCTTGGAGCGCGCCAGCTCGAAGAACGCCGTCAGGAAAGCCATCTGGCGCAGCGGCTCGCCGCCGCTGACCGTGATGCCGCCCTTTTTGCCCCAGTAGTTGCGGTAGCGCCACACCCGCTGGAAGAGCTTGTCCACCGTCCATTCCTCGCCGCCCTCAGCCCATGTCTCCGGGTTGTGGCAGTATTTGCACCGCAGGGCGCACCCCTGCAAAAAGACGACGAAGCGGACGCCGGGGCCGTCCACAGAGCCGAAAGTCTCCAGCGAGTGGACGTATCCGATGGGGTTACAGAGCTGCATGGCAGGTACGGGAGATGACGTCCATCTGCTGCTCGCGGGTCAGGTCGATGAACTTGACGGCGTAGCCGGAGACACGGATGGTGAAGTTTGCGTACTCCTCCTTCTCGGGGTGCTCCATAGCGTCGATGAGCTTCTCCTTGCCGAAGACGTTGACGTTCAGGTGGTGTGCGCCCTGGTCGAAGTAGCCGTCCATGACCTGCACCAGATTCTCAACGCGCTCGCCCTCGCTGTGGCCCAGAGCGTCGGGGTTGATGGTCTGGGTGTTGGAGATGCCGTCCAGAGCCCAGTGGTAGGGCAGCTTGGCCACGGAGTTCAGAGAGGCCAGCAGGCCGTTCTGCTCTGCGCCGTAGCTGGGGTTGGCACCGGGTGCGAACGGGGTGAAGGCGGCACGGCCATCGGGCAGAGCGCCGGTGTACTTGCCGTAGACCACGTTGGAGGTGATGGTCAGGATGGAGGTGGTAGCCTCGGAGTTGCGGTAGGTGTGGCGCTTCTTGATCATCTCAAGGAAGGTGCGCAGCAGCCAGACGCCGATCTCGTCGGCACGGTCATCGTCGTTGCCGTACTTCGGGAAGTCGCCCTCGATCTCGAAGCCGGTGGCAAGACCCATCTCGTCGCGCACGACCTTGACCTTGGCGTACTTGATGGCGCTCAGGGAGTCGATGACGTGGGAGAAGCCGGCGATGCCGGTGGCGAAGGTGCGGCGGACATCGGTGTCGATGAGGGCCATCTCAGCCTCTTCGTAGTAGTACTTGTCGTGCATATACTGGATGAGGTTCAGCACGTTGACGTACAGGCCGGCCAGCCAGTCCAGCATCTGGACGTATTTGGGAAGAACCTCGTCGTAGTTCAGGTACTCGCCGGTGATGGGGGCGTAGTTGGGGCCGCACTGCTCGTGGCTCTTCTCATCCACACCGCCGTTGATGGCGTAGAGCAGGCACTTTGCCAGGTTGGCACGTGCGCCGAAGAACTGCATCTCCTTGCCGGTCTGGGTAGCAGACACGCAGCAGCAGATGGAGTAATCGTCGCCCCAGACGGGCTTCATGACGTCGTCGTTCTCGTACTGGACGGAGCTGGTGTTGATGGACACCTTGGCGGCGTACTTCTTGAAGTTCTCAGGCAGAGCAGAGGAGTACAGAACGGTCAGGTTCGGCTCCGGTGCAGGGCCCATGTTCTCGAGGGTATGCAGGAAGCGATAGCAGTTCTTGGTGACCATGCTGCGGCCGTCCATGCCGATGCCGCCCACTTCCAGCGTTGCCCAGACGGGGTCGCCGGAGAACAGCTGGTTGTAGCTGGGGATGCGGGCGAACTTGACCATGCGGAACTTCATGACCATGTGGTCGATGAGCTCCTGAGCCTCGCTCTCGGTCAGGATGCCCTTGTCCAGATCGCGCTGGATATAAATATCGAGGAAGGTGGAGATGCGGCCCACGCTCATAGCGGCGCCGTTCTGGGTCTTGATGGCGGCCAGATAGCCGAAGTACAGCCACTGGCAGGCTTCCTTGGCGGTCTTTGCGGGCTGAGAGATGTCGCAGCCGTAAGCCTCGGCCATCTTCTTCATGCCCTTCAGGGCGTTGATCTGGCGTGCGATCTCCTCGCGCAGGCGGATGACGTCATCGGTCATGGTGCCGTCGCCGCAGTTGGCGAAGTCTTCCTGCTTGAACTTGATGAGGGCGTCGATGCCGTACAGTGCCACACGGCGGTAGTCGCCGACGATACGGCCACGGCCATAGGTGTCGGGCAGGCCGGTGATGATGTGGGTGTGGCGGGCGGTCTTCATCTCGGGGGTATAGGCATCGAACACAGCCTGATTGTGGGTGCGGGTGTAGTCGGTGAAGATCTTGTGCAGCTCTTCAGAGGGCTGGTAGCCGTAGGTAGTGCAGGCCTGCTCCGCCATCTTGATGCCGCCGTAGGGCATGAATGCACGCTTCAGGGGCTTGTCGGTCTGCAGGCCGACGATCTGCTCAAACTCTTTCAGGCTCTCGTCGATGTAGCCGGGGCCGTATGCGGTCAGACCGCTGACGACCTCGGTCTCCATATCCAGCACGCCGCCCTTGGCACGCTCGGCCTTCTGCAGCTTCTGCAGTGCGCCCCAGAGCTTATCGGTGGCCTCGGTGGGGCCAGCCAGGAAAGACTCGTCGCCGTCATAAGGGGTGTAGTTCTTCTGGATAAAGTCGCGGACATTGACTTCCTCTTTCCAGATGCGGCCCTCAAAGCCTTCCCACTGTTTAAAATCGATCATTGGAACCTCCTTGCTCCGTTCCTGACGCTCTAACCGATCTGCTTTGCAATAATTAGTTAGAGCAGTCTAACTGTTCCGTCTTAAAAAAGCCGCCGATTGCGGTTTCTGAAAGACAGGGTGGTACAGGGCGCAGAGGTATTTGGATGGCAACCCCTGCGCTGTTTATGAGCCGCTGCAGACAGGCAATCGAGTCCGACTGCAGCGGCCTGACACTATAATAACAGTGATTCTCAGAAAAAGCAAGAGGAAACCTGTGGATTTTCTACAAGAGATGGCGGTTTTTGTTATGAAAAATGCTCATGGAGGCCGCCGGAGAAAAATTTTTTGAAAATTTGAAAAACGGGCTTGACAGTCATGACAAACTATGGTATCCTGTTGTCACGGCGAGGTTAGTTAAACCTAACCAAAGCTCCTCCGATTCACTGCAAAGGGATGCCTGCAACTCTCTTTGAGGCGATTCGGTTCCTCCATTCCATTCTCCTAATGATAGAGAAAGCGGCTTATGGTTTGCTCCGCTTTCCCTGCGCGCAGCGCGGAGCGCTCTGGTACGGCGCTCTGTGCAAAAAAGTACAAAATGCGGGACACACAGACTTGACCACCTGTGCGCCCCGCTTTTTGTTTTGCAAAGGGAGAGGCAGAACGTCGGCAGAGCTGTCTCTTGACACCCCGGGTGAGTGTACTATAATAAGGTGTGTCGGAAAAACGAGAAAAGTTGTTTTTCTTCGGAACGATAAAATGGGAGGAAATGAATGAAAAAATTAGCGAGGGCCATCGTGAAGATGCGCAGGCTCATCCTCATCGCGGCGGTCCTGCTGCTCATCCCGGCGGCAGTGGGAGCCATCGCCACGCCCATCAACTACGACATCCTTTCTTACCTGCCTCAGGAGCTGGACTCCCGCGTGGGCCAGCTGCTGCTGGAAACGGATTACCATCTGGCCTCCACCAACATGATAACCGTGGAGGGGATGCCCACCAACGAGCTGCTGGCCATGAAGGCCGAGATCGACGAGGTGCCGGACGTGCTGAACACCTTCTGGCTCAGCGACGTGCTGGACCCGGCAGTGCCGACGGAGATGCTGCCGGCGGATGTCCAGCAGTTTATGTTCGGCAAGAACGACTCCACCATCCTCATCGTCCAGCTGGGCGGTTCCAGCGTCAGCGAGGAGACGATGCAGGCCGTGGCCCAGATCAAGAAGATACTCCGGAAGGACTGCTTCTTCGGCGGCATCAGCGTCATCCTGAGCGACACCAAAGAGCTGGTCATGGGCGAGATGCCCTGGTATGTGCTCTGCGCCGTGGGCGGCTGTCTGCTGGTGCTGTTCCTCTCGCTGGAAAGCTGGCTCACGCCGTTTTTGTTCATGCTGGGGCTGCTCTTCCCGCTGGTCTATAACTTTGGTACGAATATTTTCCTCGGTCAGGTCTGCTTTATCACCGTGTCGCTGGCGGCGGTCTTGCAGCTGGGCGTGACGATGGACTTCTCCATCTTCCTGCTCCACCGCTACGACGAGGAAAAGAAGCTCTGTGCCTCCAACGAAGAGGCCATGGAGAACGCCATCTGCAAGACCATGAGCTCCATCACGGCGTCCAGTCTGACGACCATCGCGGGCTTTCTGGCCCTCTGCGCCATGCAGCTGACGCTGGGCGCAGACCTCGGCATCGTCATGGCAAAGGGCGTGGCGCTGGGCGTCATCTGCACCATCGTCATCCTGCCCTCGCTCATTCTCTTCTTCGATCAGTGGGTGGAAAAATACCGCCACCGCACCTTTATGCCCAAGCTCACCCACCTGAGCCATTTTGTCTCCAAGCACCCGATGCCCGTGGTGGTGGTGTTCGTCCTGCTGATGATCCCCTTCGGGCTGGCCCAGAGCAAGACCGATATTTACTACAACATTTTTGCCGCTCTTCCGCAGGATATGCCCGGCATCGTGGGTACGAACAAGCTTGGCGAAGACTTCGGCATGATGACCAACCACTTCATCCTCGTCCGGGAGGAGCTGACCGCCTCTCAGGTGTCCACCCTCTGCGATGAGATCAAGGAGGTGGACGGCATCACCCAGGTGGTGAGCCTCGACTCCATCACCGGCCCGGGCTTTGAGACGGAACTTCTGCCCGACGAGCTGGTGAACATCGTCCAGAACGGCGGCTACAAGCTCATCCTTGCCAATGGCCGTTATAAGTCGGGCAGCGACGCGCTGAACGCGCAGGTGGACGAGCTGGTCCGCCTTGTCAAGGAGGCAGACCCCGAGGGCCTCGTCACCGGCGAGGGTGCCATGATGAAAGACCTTGTGGAGATCGCCGACGAGGACTTCAAAAATGTCAACATCTGGTCCATCGCGGCGGTGCTGGTCATCATCGCGCTGTCCTTCCGCAGCCTGTCGGTGCCGGTGCTGCTGGTGGCCAGCATCGAAGCGGCCATTGCCATCAACATGGGCATCCCGTACTTTATCGACGACTCGCTGCCCTTCATCGCCAGCATCGTCATCGGCACCATCCAGCTGGGCGCGACGGTGGACTACTCTATCCTCATGACCACCCGCTACCGCGAAGAGCGGCTGGCCCTCCGCTCGCCCAAGGCGGCGGCACAGCAGGCCCTCGAGCACTGCAGCCAGAGCATCCTGACAAGCGGCCTGACCTTCTTCGCGGCCACTTTCGGCGTCGCGGCCATCAGCAAGGTGGAGCTGCTGGAAAGTATCTGTATGCTCATCTCCCGGGGTGCGCTCATCAGTATGGTGGTCATCCTGCTGGTGCTGCCCGCCGGCCTGATGCTGCTGGACGGCCTCATCTGCCGCACCACCTACCACTGGCTCAACGCCCCCAACGCTGCAAAGGAGTGAATGCTATGAGAAAAACTCAGAATTTTCTGCGCCGCGCTGGCTCTGCGGCGCTTGCCCTGACCCTGACGGTCAGCCTCTGTCAGCCCGCCTTTGCGGCGACCAAGGCCCCCTTCTCGAAGGATGAGACGGTGTATGCCGTCATGGCAGCGGACGGCTCTGTCACCAAGACCACCGTCAGCGAGCATCTTTACAATGCCGACGGCCTCGCCGGTGTGGAGGACAGGTCCATCCTGAAAAATATCGTGAACACCGAGAGTTTTGCCGAGTACACCCAGAACGGCGATACGCTGGTCTGGAACACCGACGACACCGATGTTTACTACAAGGGCGACACGGACCGTCAGCTGCCCATCTCTGCCAAAGTGACCTACACGCTGGACGGCAGGACCGCCCCGCTCAGCGAGCTTCTGGGCCAGAGCGGCCACCTCGTGCTCACCATCGACCTGACCAACCATGAGACCGGCAAGGTGACCGTGAACGGCAAAGAGCGCACCATCGTCACCCCGCTGGTCACGGCGGTGGGCGTCGTGCTGGGCGATGACGCCAGCAGCGTCAACGCTGTGAACGGCCTGCTGGAAAGTGCGGCCAAGAGCAGCGTGGCGGCCTTCGTCACCCTGCCGGGCGTGAAGGAGTCCCTCGACGGCCTGCTTCCCGAACAGGTGAACGGCGTCGCCGAGTATTTACAGGACAGCGTGACCGTGGAGGCCGACGTGGAGTCGCTGACGGCGCCTCAGATCCTGCTGGCCTGCGCGGCGAGCGCCGAGGCACTGGGGCAGGGGGATGAGGTCTTCGACCTCGACAGCCTCAACGATTTGACCGACGGCATCGCGGCGCTGAACGATGCCATGAACCAGCTGCTGGACGGTGCGTCGCAGCTGAAAGCAGGCGCGGCACAGCTTGCCGCCGGTTCGCTGGCTCTGCTGGACGGTGCGAACCGGCTGGACAGCGGCCTTGGCCAGCTGACGGAAGGGCTGGACACCCTGACGTCCAACAACGCTGCTCTGACTTCCGGCGCACAGCAGGTGGCCGACGGCGTGCTGGACTCTGCCAGCCAGACCCTCATGGAGAACGGCCTCATCGACACCCCCATGACGTGGGATACCTATGAAGCCGTCATGGATGACATCCTCTCGCTGGGAGACAAGACGCTGGCGGCGGGCCGCAGAAAGATGGTGCGCACCATCTGGGAGCAGGCTCCGCAGTTCAAGGCCAGCCAGCTGGACATCGCGCTCTACCTCGCGGCCACCAGGACCGACCACGACCTTGAGGCCGCCCTGCGCCTGATGCAGAGCTTTTCGCCCGATTTCATCGTAGGCTGGCTGAAAAAACTCACCGACAGCGACGCCCAGCAGAAGATCCACGACGAGCTGGTCTATCAGACCGCCAACAGCGAGGATATGGCCAGCGTCCGCGCCCTGAAAGAAAATCTGGGCCAGATCCGGCTCTTCGTGTTCAGCGTCGGCCAGTACGCCGACGGCGTGGCTGCAGCCGCCGACGGCGCACACGCCGCCAAGGCCGGAAGCGCTCAGCTGGCCGGCGGCGCATCCGCCCTGTATGACGGCGTGCTCCAGCTCCAGAACGGCACCGACCAGCTCAGCGGCGGCCTCGTGCAGTTCAACGACGAGGGCATTTCTCAGCTCACCGGTGCGCTGGACGCCGACCAGCTCCACGCCCTGCAGACCGTGGTGGAAGAGATGACCAGCCGCCTCGCCGACTACACCAGCTTTGCCGGTGCGCCCGAGGGTGCCTCCAGCCGGGTGAAGTTCCTCTACAAGACCGCCGAGACGCCCGCCGAAACGGCTCCGGTGGAGACGGCGGCAGACAACGCTTCGGAGGGCAATTTCTTCCTCCGCCTGTGGCACCGCCTGCTGGCCCTGTTCGGGCTTTGAACCGGCAAGATCATGCCTCCCGCCCCCGGCCCGGAGCCAAGAACGCTCCCGGCCGGGGGCTTTGTTTGTGCAGCATACTCAAAACAGCGGTTGATTATTTGTGGCAATTTACAAAAAAATAAACGTCCCCTTGACAAATATATAGGGGGGGGGGGTAAAATGAAACAAAATGAACCCTGCTGCCTGTCAAGGCAGGGCAAACACCGTTTACTTTATGGAGGAATCAACCGATGAAGATGTTGAAAAAACTGCTGGCCGTTGTGCTGACCGGCGCAATGGCCCTGACCCTTCTCACAGCCTGCGGCAGCAACGCTGTGACCGAGAAGGACATTGTAGATGCCCTGAACGACATGGCTAAGGCTAAGGCTCAGGCTAAGGGTCAGGATACGTACATTACCTTTACCCCCCGGGCGAAAGAGCGGGAGATGGCCCGACAGCTCGCTGCATTGCTCGAGAGTAAGGCGGCAACTGCTACCGTGGCTGATGGAGACAATGATTTCGCAGATGAAGCTAATAATATCCTTGGATGCAAGGAGGGCGGCGCAAATGCAAATAACTTTGTCTGGTTTGAACAGGCGGTAGCGGATGAGATCGGAACCGGCGGACAGGTGTATCAGTTCGCGGAGAACGTACTTGATACACATGGCACTTACGCATACCACAGTCAGAGGGACAAAACGCCTGCAAACGACCGCTACATGGGCACTGCGCTTTGCAAGGTGCTCGATCATGAGAGCGGCAAGATGGAAACATGGCGCATCATCGTGATCACTGCAAAGGCTGTGGACAAAAAATAAGCGCCGCAGCGCCCCGGAAAAGCATGATTTTTTTCCATAAATAATGACAGCAGGCCCCGGAGCATATCGCTCCGGGGCCTGCTGTTTTTCAGGTTTGGGTCATGGGCGGGGGCAGCTTCTTCCTCCGCCTGCTGGCCCTGTTCGGGCTTTGAACCGGCAAGATCATGCCTCCCGCCCCCGGCCCGGAGCCAAGAACGCTCCCGGCCGGGGGCTTTGTTTGTGCAGCATACTCAAAACAGCGGTTGATTATTTGTGGCAATTTACAAAAAAATAAACGTCCCCTTGACAAATATATAGGGGGGGGGGGTAAAATGAAACAAAATGAACCCTGCTGCCTGTCAAGGCAGGGCAAACACCGTTTACTTTATGGAGGAACCAGACAAATGAAAATGTTGAAAAAACTGCTGGCCGTTGTGCTGACCGGTGCAATGGCCCTGACCCTTCTCACCGCCTGCGGCAGCAACGCTGTGAGGGACAAGGACATTGCAGATGCTCTGAATGACATCGTCAAGAGTTCAGTTGCAGCCGGACTGACCAAGGATTACACCTTTAAGCCCCGGACGGATGAACAAGCGATGGCAAAAGCTATCGCTGCGTTGTCCGAGGCGGAGTGGAACACAAAGGGGGATGGGGGCAATAAATTTTCTGGGCCAGTCATGAAGATTCTTGGGCTCAATGAGGGCGGCAAAAATGAAACAAGCCGCTTTGTTTGGTGCGGAGCAGTTATTGCCGATGAGATCGGAACAACCGGACAGGCTCATAATGTGATGAATAATATTCTGAGCCAAAACGCTGCGAATGCAGATAAGCTGACAGGCAAAGAACCCGGAAACATCCGCTACATAGGCACTGCACTTGGTACTCTGACCATTCACGGAAAGCAGACAACGGTGCGCTTCATCGTAGTCACCGCAGATGCTGAGGACCCGCAGCACCCCGGAAAAGCATGATTTTTTTCCATAAAAAATGACAGCAGGCCCCGGAGCATATCGCTCCGGGGCCTTGCTGTTTTTCAGGTTTGGGTCATGGGCGGGGGCAGCTTCTTCGTCCACCTGCTGGCGCTCCACGATGCCCTTGCTGGACAGCAGCTTGATGGCTTCCCGGATGGTACTGCTTTTATCGCAATTTTCAAAAATAGTGCCTATCAAAATAGCATATTTGCGATATGCAGTTTGCGGATGTTGCTTGTGCATTAAAAACGCAAACTGCTATATTTTACACGAACCAGCGACCCGACTACTTCACAGTGTGTGCTGTGGGGGAACATATCCACCGGCGTGAAGCCCTCGGCGCGGTAGCCTTTCTGGGTCAGGAGAGCGAGGTCGCGGGCCATCGTCTCGGGGTTGCAGCTGACGTAGACGATGCGCTTCGGGGCCATGCGGGCCACGCTCTCGATGAAGGCGGGCGTCGAGCCCTCCCGGGGCGGGTCCATGAAGACGACGTCGGCCTTCTGGCCCGCGTCGGCGGCTTCCCGGATCCATGCGGTGGCGTCAGCGGCAAAGAAGCGGGCGTTTTTTACGCCGTTGTGCTTTGCGTTGCCGATGGCGTCCCGGACGGCGTCCCGGTTCACTTCCACGCCCACCACCTGCCGGGCCTTGTCGGAGGCCGTCAGGCCGATGGTGCCGATGCCGCAGTAGGCGTCGAGGACGACTTCTTTGCCGGTAAGGTGGGCGGCATCGACGGCCAGCCCGTAGAGCACGGCGGTCTGGACGGGGTTCACCTGATAGAAGCTGCGGGGGCTGAGGGCGTAGGTCTTGCCGCAGAGGGTGTCGAGGATGAAGCCCTTGCCGTAGAGGACTTTTTCGTCCTCGCCCAGAACGACGCTGGTGCGGCGGGGATTGTAGTTCTGTACGACGGTGGTGACGGGGACGCCCCGCTTTTCGGCCTCGGCCAGCAGGGCTTTCACGAAGTTCTTCGCGCCGGGCAGCACGGGCTGGGCCGTGACCAGCACCACCATCACCTGACCGGTGGCGACGCCCCGGCGGAGCAGGCAGTGGCGGAGCAGGCCGGTGCCTTTGTCCTCGTTGAAGGGCTGGTAGCGGCAGGCGTTGGCGGCGGCGCGGACGGCCAGCATCACCTTATCCAGTACCTCGTCCTGCAAAAGGCAGCTCTCCACCGGCAGCACCTTGTGGGTGCGGGCCGCGTAGATGCCGGAGGTGAGTTTTCCACCGGCGGCGGGGGCAAAGGTGGAAATGACCTTGTTGCGGTAGTGGTAGGGCGTTTCCATCCCCCGGATGGGGGAGACAGGGCCGTATTTGCCCAGCAGGGCGCGGACGTCGGCCTCTTTCTTTTTGAGCTGTGCGGCGTATTCGGTGGCCAGCATCGGGCAGCCGCCGCAGTTTTTGGCGCGAAGTTTGCAATCCATACCTATATCCTCCGAATGCTTGACAAAGCAGTAAAAAATCACTATACTACAAATAGAAAAGGCACTGCGACAAGCGGTTGACCCTTTGGGCTAGGATTCTATGTTACTAGAAAACCGTCACCGGCCAGGGTGGCGGTTTTCGCTTTTCACTCTGATGGTAAAGACCAGTCCAAAAATATGGAGCGTCAAAGTAATGGGCATATCTCTCACCTCCTTTCGGAAGTGGAGCCAACCGCCTGCCGTATGTGCAGCGCCTTTTCATCTGCTATCTTATCATAATGTTTAACAGAATGCAACGCGAAAGCTCCCGTAATAGGGAGCTTTTTGTGTTATAAAGGCGGATGCTCAGCCGTAGGGGTCATACAGGTCATATTCTTCCGCTTCTGCGTGCTTTTCGTTCAGCACGGCGATGGCCTGTTCCAGCTCACTCTGGGAGCAGCCGCTCTCGCTCACCAGCGCCCGCACGGCCTGCGCGAGGTCGCCGCCAAAGACGGTGTCCAGCCGCTGGCGCATGGTGTAGACGCCGTAGGCCCGGCGGGTGACGGTGGGGGCGTAGAGGTTGTGGTTCTGCTCTTTGGCGCAGGTGACCCAGCCCTTCTCTTCCAGCCGGTATAAAAAGTTCAGCACGGTGGCGGCGGCCCAGCCTTTTTCGGCCAGACGCGCACCGATGTCCCGCCGCGACACGGGCGGTTTGCAGTCCCACAGGGCCAGAAGCACCTGTTCCTCCGCCGCCGAAAGGGCTTTCAGCCTGTCCGGAATGCCATACATGGGGGCCATCTCTCCTTTATGAGTAAAAAACTTGATTTTACATTTGTCTCAGATGCTGCCATTATAGCAAAAATCAGGAGAAAGGACAAGAGCAGAAAACCCAGCAGTCATGCGGCTCCCCACTATATATTTTACAAATGTCTCTAAAAATGTCCTCCGTGCGAGGACGTTTGTGCGCTTCGTGCGCCCGCCCGGGCTTTGACGGCTCAACTTTGTGCAAAGATGCTCTTGTTTTGCACCCCCCAAAACCATTATACTACGGACAAATCCAGAGCACAACGCCCGAACGGGCCGTCAGATAGAGGAAAAGGAGAGAACACGTCATGGCACGAGTTTATAATTTCAGCGCAGGTCCCAGCATGCTGCCCGAAAAGGTGCTCAAGCAGGCTCAGGCAGAGCTGCTCGAGTACGGCGACAGCGGCCAGAGCGTGATGGAGATGAGCCACCGCAGCAAGTGGTTCGACGCCATCATCACCGACACCGAAGCCACCCTGCGCCGGGTGATGAACATTCCCGATCATTATAAGGTCGGCTTCTTTCAGGGCGGTGCGACCCAGCAGTTCGCCATGGTGCCGCTGAACTTCATGACCACCGGCAAGGCCGACTACATCGTCACCGGCAACTTCTCCAATCTGGCCGCAAAGGAAGCCGCAAAGTTCGGCGAGGCCAAGATCGTCGCGTCCAGCAAGGACAAGAACTTCACCTACATCCCGGACGTGAACGCCATCGACTACGACAAGGATGCAAGCTACATCCACATCTGCCAGAACAACACCATCTTCGGCACCCAGTATGTGGAGGTGCCTCAGGTGGAGGGTGTGCCGCTGGTGGCGGATATGAGCTCCATGATCCTCTCCAAGCCCGTGGACGTCACCAAGTACGGCTGCATCTATTTCGGCGTCCAGAAGAACGTCGCCCCCGCCGGTATGGCCATCGCCATCGTCCGGGACGACCTGCTGGGTCACGCCGCCGACAATGTGCCTACCATGATGAACTATACCACCCTGCTGGCCAAGGACAGCATGTACAATACGCCGCCCTGCTGGTGCATCTACATGACCGGTCTGGTGCTCAAGTATCTGGAAAACGACATCGGCGGCCTTGCCAATATGCAGAAGATCAACGAAGCCAAGGCCAAGGTCCTGTACGACTACCTCGATGGTCAGGACTTCTTCAATAATCCCGTGGAGCACCGCTACCGCAGCACCATGAACGTCACCTTCACCAGCCCTGACCCCGACCTCGACAAGAAGTTCTGCGCCGAGGCCGCAGACGCCGGTTTCGTCAACCTGAAGGGCCACCGCCTCGTGGGCGGTATGCGCGCCTCCATCTACAACGCAATGCCGGCCGAGGGCATCGACAAGCTGGTGGACTTCATGGAGAAGTTCCGCAAAGAGAATGCATGAGTTTTTGTGTATAGGAGATAGGAAAGTATGTTCACCATCAAAACCCTGAACGCCATCAGCCCGGTGGGTCTGGCAAAGCTGAACAAAAACCTGTTCGACGTCTCGGTGGACGCCGACGCCCCCGACGGCATCCTTGTCCGCAGCGCCGACCTGCTGAACACCACCTTCGATGACAACCTGCTGGCCATTGCCCGCGCCGGTGCCGGTGTCAACAATATTCCCCTCGACCGGTGCAGCGAGCAGGGCATCGTGGTGTTCAACACGCCCGGTGCCAACGCCAACGCTGTGGCGGAACTGGTCATCGGGATGCTCATCGCGGGCAGCCGCAATGTGGCTGCTGCCGCCCAGTGGACTCAGGGTCTTGCCGGCGACCCCGCCATGGCAAAGAGGGTGGAGAAGGGCAAAAAGCAGTTCGTGGGCAACGAGATCAAGGGCAAGACCCTCGGCGTCATCGGCCTGGGCGCCATCGGTTCCCGCGTCGCCAACTGCGCCATCGAGCTGGGCATGGAAGTCTACGGCTATGACCCCTATATCTCCATTGATGCTGCGTGGAACCTGAGCAGTCAGGTCCACCACTGCGTCAACCTGAATGATATGCTGCCCCTCTGCGACTACATCACCATCCATGTGCCGTATCTGCCCACCACCAAGGACACCATCAATGCCCAGACGCTGGCCCTCTGCAAGGACGGTGTCAGGCTGCTGAACTACGCCCGCGGTGAGCTGGTGAATACCGACGCCCTGCTGGAAGCCCTTGACACCGGCAAAGTGTCCGGCTATATGACCGACTTCCCCACGGAAGCTCTGCTGGGCCGTCCGGGCGTCATCTGCACGCCTCATCTGGGCGCTTCCACCCCGGAGGCCGAGGACAACTGCGCGGTCATGGCAGCCCAGGAGATCAGCGACTACCTCAAGAACGGCAACATCACCCACTCGGTGAACATGCCCGAGGTGCATCAGCCCCGCGCCGGCGGCAAGCGCATCTGCATCATCCACAAGAACGAGCCGGGCATGATCAGCCAGATCACCGCCCTGACCACGGAGGCGGGCCTGAACATCGAGAACATGGTGAACAAGAGCAAGAAGAACATGGCCTACACCATGCTGGACGCCACCGGTGCCGTGAATGATGCACTGGCCGCGAAGCTCTCGGCCATCCCCGCCGTCGTCCGGGTGCGCATCCTGTGATGCTGCGATAAAATTTCCTGAGGCCGCTGCCCTGCTGGGGCGGCGGTCTTTTCGTAAGCGGATACGCTTGAATCCCGTCATTGACCACAGCAGGGATTTGCGGTAAAATTATATCAGCCGGAGTGTCAGCCTGCGCGGCCCGCCCGGCTGAAGATGATGAATACAGGAGGTTTGTCCATATGAAGGCCAAAAGATTGCTTTCGCTGCTTCTCACAGCAGCCCTCATGCTGAGCATGATGACCCCGGTGCTGGCCGCCTCGGCAGAGACCGAATTGCCCCGCGCCTCTCAGACCCGGCTGGAAGAGACGAATGAAGTCGTCTCCATCCGTCTGCAGGCTACCGGCAAGCTGGTCTATGGCTCCCCGTTCGAGCTGTCGGTAGTCACCCGCCCGGCGGACGCGCAGTATATCGGCGTGGTGCTGGGCATCAAGGGCGAAGCCAAGGGCTACGTCACCCTCGTGCTCTCCGATAAGCTCCGCACCCTGCTCAAGATGATACCCCTGCCCCGCAAGATGTCCAAGACCCCTGATCAGGTAGAAGAGTTCAATGTCTACGCCTATGTCAAACAGCTTATCGACGGCAACGACGTCAGTGTGCTGCTGGGCGTGGCCGATGAGGTCGTCAAGGTGATGGATACCCTGAAATTCTATATCCCCACCCTGAAAGATATGTCCATGGGCCTGAAGCTCTCCCTCGAGCTCATCCGCCGCTACCTTCCCGAGGGTGCGTTCAGCCGCATCTATCTGGATGAGCAGCCTGTGGATTCGGGCAGCTATGTCGCGGGTGCCGTGGCGCTGGAATCCGGCGATTTGAACACCGCCGGTGTGGCCATGTTCAAGATAAAGCCCAAGACCGAGGGCGTCCGCCTCTACTGGGCCGAAGACCTGCCCGCCGGGATGACGCTGGCCGAGGCTGAGGCACACAATGTCGGCGCTCTGCTGGAGTCGGACGGCGTGGTGGTCGATAATGCCAAGGTCACCTGTACTTATAAAAAGAAGGGTCTGTTCAGCAGCAAGTCCACGGAGTTCCCGACGCAGCCGGGTATCTACACCCAGACGGCAACAGTCTCCGGCAACTATTCCTGCGAGAAGATCACACGGACCATCGTCATCAGCTAAAGGGTGCTGTTCTGAAAAAAGTAAAATGAAATGAGAGTGCCGCTGCACGAGGAATCGTGCGGTGGCACTCTTTTTTGCGTGTACACACGAAAAAAATTTTTGGAAAAAACACACGCAATCTGTTATGTATACTAGTTTATTTCAAATAAAATTGTGCATGATGTATATATAAGAAAAATATCAACGAAAAGATTATGGTAAAAACTACAAAAAACCCTTGAAATGTGTCGGGAAAATGTTTATTATAGAGTCACGGACGAAAAAAATAAAAAGGGGGGAATGAAGATGCTGGGGATGATGATGGATTTCCTTCGCGATTCTATAGATCCGGTGTTTGCAAAAGGAATGCTTACGATCTATAACTCTACAACATCGGTGATCATGGGGATTGCTGCAGTCGTGGCAATCGCTCAGCTCTTTCAGGAGAATAAGGATTCGGAGAATGATAAGGAGGAAGAGAAGCCTCTGAAGCGGTGTGCAGGAGAACTGTTTTTGGTAGTTGCAATTATCTTTTTTTGTTACGGAGAATACTGCAAGCTTCACTATTACGAGGTGCCAAACATCAATTTCTACGATAGTTATGAAAAGGTGGAAAAGGAGATCTCCGCGCCCGGCAGTATAGCGGACATCGTATATGACGAGGCGGCGAACCAAAGAGAAAATGAGGACGTAGAGGAGAGTGATGGGGAATTCAAGGTGTACGGCATCAACTATGTGCCGGGAAGCCTTATTTATCATCGGATGGGGGAAAAGGTGGACATCATTCTCTATGTAACGTGGGACAAGGGTCGGAAACCCATACCGAAAGCTGAAAAGCTGGACTTCGAATTTGATAGAGAGAAGATCCAACCGTGTGCTGAGGACAAATTCAAGATAACCGCATCCCCCTTTTTGTTTTGCTCCAAGGCAAAATACTTGGGTGACAGCAGCGATATGGTGCTGTATAACTACTATGACCTTAGCAAGCATCAGGTAATCATATCGCTTCTGGATGCCGAAACGCGGAAAATTGTACAGATGAAACGAGGGCAGTTATCGAAACCGATGGTGTTTGAAAAATTGCAGCCCGGGATATACTACTATGCGGTAGAAGCGGACGGTTACAGTCCCTATGTTTCACCCTACTCCCTTCAAGTTGTAGCCGGAGGAAAAAAGGACGGATGGGAAGGAGCTTATGTTTCCATGCGGGAGACAAAAGAAGAGTCGGAGGACGAGGAATTCCGGGTGCTCGTATGGGCGGGAGACGATTATCCTCTGCCGAATACAAAGCTGAAAGCCTACATAGAGCACCCAAATGAACTGGAGGAAGAAAAGGAAAATTTCTATAAAATGGCCACAGATGAAAATGGATTTTTGTTTTTTGAAGAGGACCTCATGAACGGAGCAAGGCCGATAGAGAGGAGATACCAACTTTATTGGAACAGGTGGATGCTGCTTAGCTATGAAGATGAATCTCGGGATTCTGCTGTTGAGGTCGAAGTGAAGGATGGCCTCGGAATTGCGAGACTGGCCGAACGCTAAAAAACGAAGGAGCACTGCATTAGCAATGCTCCTTCGTTTTTTAGTTACATCCGGAACCGCCAGCCCCAGCCGCCGCCACAGCAGCAGTTGCAGAGCAGATTGAGCAAGATCATGCTCCAGCACCAGCGCATCAGCCCGCCGGGCTGGGCGTAGGTGGTCTGGGTGCGGTAGGTCTGGCCGGGATTCTGCATCCGGCGCAGGTGCATCTGGTACTCGGTGTTATTGGGGTCCAGCTGAACGGCGCGGCGGGCATCCTGCAGTGCGTCGATGCTGTTGCCGAGGCCCTGATTGGCCAGCGAGGAGAGGTAGTACCACCGTGCCGAGCGGTTGTTCATGCCGTCCAGCACCCGGCGGGCCTCCGCATAGCGGCCATTGGCTACAAAGTTGCGCGCCGCCTGCATCTCGGGGCTGTCAGAGCCGGAGTAGCTGGCCCCGCTCTGCTGCTGGTAGCCGCCAAAACCGAATCCGAAACCAAACGGGTCGAACCCGAAGCCGAAATCGCCCTGCTGCCAGCCGTTCTGGCTGTAGCCCTGGTCGTATCCCTGCTGGTAGCCGCCCTGATAATAACCCTGCTGGCCGTAGCCGTAACCGCCGCCGGGCTGTCCGCCCATCTGGGGGCCGGTGTCGCCCTTGGTGATGGCGTCGTAAGCTGTCTGCACCTCTTTGAAGTGCTCTTCGGCGGTGGGGTCGTTGGGGTTCAGGTCAGGGTGCCAGCGCTTGCACTTGGCACGGTAGGCTTTCTTTATCTCGTCGTCGGTTGCGCCGCGCTGGATGCCCAGCACCTCATAGGGATCTCTCATGGGTCTACTTCCTCACGTCTCTCAGGCCATGCGCGGCCTTTTCGTTCCATACAATATTACAGTCTACAGGACAGTGCCTGCAAAATCAAGACAAAATCCGCCTTTTGGGCGGAATTGGTTACTTTTTTGGGGCCTCTTTGGCCTGTTTGCAGTTGTATTTGAGCCACACGCCGGAATACAGGATGTTCCGCAGAAGGTCCGCGTCCTCCACGCAGGGCAGACGCTCGAAGCTTCTGGCACACCGGGCCAACAGCAGCTCAAAAATTTCCCGCATCTCTTCCTCGTAGCCGGGCTGACGGCTGAGGGTGCGCAGCGGATTGTATGCGCCCTTTTTCTCGTCCCGTGCCAGGTCATCGTAGGCGTCCAGCAGGTAGATGAATTTACCCAGATGGAAGCCGATGCTCCGCAGCTCCGGCGACCAGTGGTCCTGCCTGTAGTCGAACAGCTCGGCCATCAATTCGCCGAAGCAGCCCGACACAGCGTCGAGGTCTTCGCTGCCCTCAGCTTCCAGCTGAGCCAGCCGGTCGAGGCAGGTGCGGATGGCATTGCACTGTCGGGGCCAGCGCTGTGCGACGGTCTGAGCAGGGGAGTCCAGCAGCTTTTCGAAGCCGAGGCCCAGCAGGCTGTGGTCGTCGTTCCATTTATCGGCGGCGTTGTAGTAGTGGAGCGCCACGCTCATATCGGCGCAGTAGTCGGTGGGGCCGCTGTGCCGCCAATTTATCTTCCGGATGGGGTGGATGGGGCAGTGGCCGCTGCCGGTGACGCACTCGCTCTCACCCTCGTAGAGGCTGGAAAGCAGCAGATCCAGGAAGGTCAAATCATAGCTCAGCGTCAGACGGCCCCGCAGGCCGTGGAGCGCACCGATGCGGCGGCAGAGGCCGCAGTAGGCCGTGCGGTAGCGGGCCTTGGCCTCGTCGTCCAGCGCGGCCTGATTCGGGATGACATATCCAAACATACGTTAGCTCTTCTTGATGAATTGGGTGCCGCAGCGGGGGCAGGAGATCTGGATGCGGCCCCGGCCCCGGGGAACGCGCAGCTTCTGGCGGCACTGGGGGCAGCGGTAATAGTGGTAGAGTTTGCGGTTGTCCCACTGGTCCTTCAGGCCGCTGAACTTATTGCGGATGCGGTCCTTCACGGCGTAGTATTTATAATTTTCTTCGGTGCGCTTGGAGATGTTGCGGCTGAACATCCGGTAGTAGCACAGGCCCAGCAGCACCACGCCGACGTACAGCAGCAGCGGCAGACGGGTGAGGATATAGACCAGGATCAGCACGAGAGAGGCGATGTTCAAAAACTGGTTCAGACCATCGGTGCCGTAGCGGCCTATCATGAACTGGCGTATCTTTTCTTTCATAAACATCCTTCCTCATAAAAGAGGGGCGGGTGCGCCGCCCCTCTGTGTTTTTCTGCTTTCAGGATACCATGCAACCATGAGAAAATTTTGAACAGAGTGCAAACCTATCGTAAAGAGACGGCATTTAAGGGCCGCTCACTCCTCCCGGCAGCGGATGGTGAGGGAAACTTCAGCGTCCAAAGCACCCTCCATCCGGCAGTGGAGCCTAGCCGGGCCGGCCTCGCCGGTGGTGGCGAGATAGGTGCCTGCCATGCCGCCCCGCAGAGGGACGACGCTGGGGCCGAGGATGCGCAGCGGCCCCTCTACGCTCAGCTGAACGGCCTCACCACAGTAGGGCAGGAGGTTGCCGTTCTGGTCGATGGCCCGCAGGCTCACGGCGGCACAGTCCCAGGTGGGGCCGTCGGTCAGGATGGGATTGTGGACGGTGCATTCCAGCCGGACGCTCTGCACCGGCTCCTTCAC
>ENA-OPSN01000193-OPSN01000193.1-human-gut-metagenome-genome-assembly--contig:-NODE-193-length-33109-cov-3.364162_pt1 | contig 33109 bp, 20 predicted proteins | sample MGYA00241808_ERZ501907 | MGnify/ENA primary metagenome ERZ501907 (study PRJEB25962, sample SAMEA2042218) | human gut metagenome | biome: human gut; feature: human-associated habitat; material: faeces...
CGAGGCAATCCTTCCTGGCTATATAGCATAGACCAAGGAGCAACGACTATCTGGGAGCGCTGGGATTCATATACTAAGGAGAAAGGCTTTGGCCCTGTATCCATGAACTCGTTCAATCATTATTCATACGGGGCAGTTTCCGAATGGATGTACCGTACAATGGGCGGTATCGATATTGACGAAACACGTCCGGGATTCAAACACATCGTATTACAGCCGGTTCCGGACAACCGTACGGAAATCCCCGCCGGTCAGGAACGGATTAACTGGGTCAATGCATCTTTCCCTTCCTGTTATGGAGACATCAAGAGCAGCTGGAAAAAAGAAAATGACGGAGCGGTTTCTTATCAAATAAGCATACCGGCCAACACCACCGCAACTCTTCACTTACAATTGCCCACCCTCGACTACGTGGTAGAAGAAAGCGGAAAAGCTGCTGTAAAAGCAGAAGGCGTTTCTTCGATTACCTTCATGAACGGGAAAGCTGTATTGGAGTTACAGTCCGGTAGTTATCAGTTTGTAGTTAAAAAAGGAAAATAAATAGAACAGGATGAAAAATATATATTTAGTTACCGCACTTGCGTTTTGTACCCTGCAATCAATATCTGCCCAAAAGCAAGAAGCGTGCAAGCCTGCGAATCTTCAATGTGACCACCTTGTCAATCCTTTAGGTATCGATCATGCCAATCCCAGATTGTCATGGATGCTGAACGATACACGACAAGGAGCACGCCAGACCGCTTATCAACTATTAGTCAGTACAGACTCACTGAAAGTAAACGATGAGAAAGGAGATATCTGGAATTCGGGAAAGAAAGAATCGGACGAGATTCTTGTGACTTATCCGGAAAAGAATCTCCGGCCTTTTACGAAATATTACTGGAAAGTAAATGTATGGGACAAGGACGGAGTTAAAGCCTCTTCGGACATCAACAGCTTTGAAACAGGAATGATGGGAATGCAAAACTGGCAGGGTGCCTGGATTGGCGACAACAGAGATATCAATTATAAGCCGGCTCCGTATTTCAGAAAAACATTCAATACCCAAAAGAAGATAAAATCAGCCAGAGCCTATATTGCAGTGGCTGGTCTGTACGAATTGTATATAAATGGAGAAAAGATCGGTAATCACCGGTTAGACCCACTATATACCCGTTTTGACAGAAGGAACTTTTATGTGACTTATGATGTGACCCGGCAATTGCAAAAAGGCAAAAATGCAATTGGAGTATTGCTAGGAAATGGCTGGTATAACCACCAGTCAAAGGCAGTATGGGACTTTGACCGTGCACCGTGGCGTAACCGTCCTGCCTTCTGCATGAATCTGAGAATTACATACGAAGACGGCAGCGTCGAAGTTATCCCTTCCGAAAGAGACTGGAAAACATCATCTGGCGCATTGATATTCAACAGCATCTACACAGCAGAGCATTATGATGCCCGTCTGGAGCAGAAAGACTGGAGTACTGCAGATTTTGACGACTCCAAATGGAACGGAGTAGGTTACCGAGGAGCCCCTTCTCAAAATGTGGTATCCCAACAGGTTCAGCCAATCCGTATCGTAGAAACAATACCTGCAAATACATGGAAGAAAATAAATGATTCCACTTATATATTCGACTTTGCCAGAAATATGTCCGGAGTTACCCGCATTAAAGTATCCGGAGAAGAGGGAACGGTCGTAAAACTCAAACACGGCGAACGCCTCTATGACAACGGACGGGTAAACACATCGAATATAGATGTATACCACCGTCCGGTAGATGATTCGGACCCATTCCAGACAGATATCCTTATCCTTAGCGGAAAAGGGGAAGATGAATTTATGGCTCGGTTCAATTACAAAGGCTTCAGATATGTGGAAGTGACAAGCAGCAAACCAATTGAATTACAGCAAAATAGCCTGACTGCCTACTTTGTTCACAGTGACGTTCCTCAAAAAGGGGAGATAAGTACGTCGAATCCACTTGTCAACCGTTTGTGGTGGGCTACTAACAATGCCTATCTATCTAACTTGATGGGATATCCCACAGACTGTCCTCAACGTGAGAAGAACGGCTGGACGGGCGACGGACACTTTGCGATTGAAACCGCCTTATACAATTACGATGGAATCACCGTTTATGAAAAATGGCTGGCAGACCACCGGGATGAACAACAGCCGAATGGAGTATTGCCCGACATCATCCCTACAGGAGGCTGGGGATATGGCACGGATAATGGTCTGGACTGGACAAGTACCATCGCAATCATTCCATGGAATATCTACCTGTTCTACGGAGACAGCAAATTATTGTCAGACTGCTATGAAAATATAAAACGATATGTGAATTATGTAGATCGTACCAGCCCGAACGGTTTGACTTCATGGGGAAGAGGCGACTGGGTTCCTGTAAAATCCCATTCATCGAAAGAGTTGACTTCATCAGTATACTTCTATGTAGACACAAAGATACTGGCAAACGCGGCAAAACTGTTCAACAAGCAAGAAGATTACGAACACTACCAGGCTCTTGCCGAGAAAATAAAGAATGCAATCAACGCTAAATATCTGAATAGAGAAACCGGAATCTATGCCAGCGGTGTCCAGACAGAGTTAAGCGTACCTTTGATGTGGGGAGTTGTTCCCGAAGATATGAAAACAAAAGTAGCCAGGAATCTGGCAAAGAAAGTGGAAGAAGCCGGTTTCCATCTGGATGTAGGGGTATTGGGAGCCAAAGCCATACTGAACGCTCTGAGTGAAAACGGAGAAGCGGAGACTGCTTATAAAGTAGCTGCACAAGATACATATCCTTCATGGGGATGCTGGATAGCCAACGGTGCCACTACCCTATTGGAAAATTGGGATTTGAATGCCACACGTGATATCTCCGACAATCACATGATGTTCGGAGAAATCGGCGGATGGTTCTATAAAGGTTTGGGGGGTATCTTCCCCGATCCGCAACAGCCCGGTTTTAAACACATTATTCTGCGCCCCAATTTCCCGAGTGATTTGAAGCAATTTGAAGCCAGACATCACTCTCCCTATGGAGAAATCATTTCAAAATGGGAACGCAAGAAAAAAAGTGTTGTATATGTGGTTACTATTCCAGCTAACAGTAGTGCTACTTTATATTTGCCGGATCATGTAAAAGGAGAACGTATGATAGAACTAGAAGCGGGGCAGCATCAGTTTGAATGGAAGTTATTCTAACCTCAAAACTAATTTTTACCCGTAATAGAACATTTAGTCTACCTCTGTCTTTCTAATCTTTCCTAATATTGCATCGTAATTAATGAACTAATAATATGAAAAGTAGGACAACACATTTAATGACATCTATTTTGAATAGTAAAATGAATATGAGAAGATTTTGTTTGTCTGTCGGAGTATTGTTAACGACTCTGCTGGCTGTAGCCGAGAACAACCCCTATCGGAGTGACGTATTCTGGGTGACAGTCCCCAACCACTCCGACTGGCTTTACAAAACCGGAGAACAGGCAAGTGTAGAAGTGCAATTTTATAAATATGGCATTCCGGGAGACAACATCATTGTTAACTATGAAACAGGTGGAGAGATGATGCCCGCCGACAGTAAAGGAACAGTAACTCTACAGAAAGGGAAAGCAGTAATCCCCATAGGTACCATGAAAGAACCGGGCTTCCGTGACTGTCGCCTGACAGCCACAGTAGACGGTAAGACTTATTCTCATCATGTAAAAGTAGGCTTCTCTCCTGAAAAGCTGCGTCCATACACTACTATGCCTGCTGATTTTCAGGAATTCTGGAAGAAAGAAAAAACTGAACTGGCTAAATGTCCACTGGTATACACCAAAGAACATGTGAAAAAGTATTCTACGGATAAAATAGACTGCTATCTCATTAAACTCCAGATAAACCAACGCGGGCAAAGCATCTACGGTTATTTGTTTTATCCGAAAAAGGAAGGCAAATTTCCTGTTGTGCTATGCCCTCCGGGAGCCGGAATCAAGACCATCAAAGAGCCTTTACGCCATAAATACTACGCAGAACAAGGTTGTATCCGTTTCGAAATTGAAATTCACGGACTGAATCCGGAAATGAGCGAGGAAGAGTTCCGGGAAATCAGCGCAGCTTTCAACGGCAGAGAGAATGGATATTTGTCCAATGGTCTGGACAGCCGCGACAATTATTATATGAAACGTGTATATCTGGCATGTGTCCGTAGTATCGACTTTCTCACTTCCCTGCCGGAATGGGACGAAAAGAATGTGGTTGTTCAGGGAGGCAGCCAGGGAGGTGCTTTGGCATTGGTTACCGCCGGACTGGACCAACGGGTAACAGCATGTGTCGCCAATCATCCGGCATTAAGTGATATGGCAGGATATAAAGCCGGCCGTGCAGGAGGTTATCCACACTTCTTCAGAAATTCCGTAGATATGGATACGCCCGAAAAAATAAAAACAATGGCTTATTATGATGTCGTGAACTTTGCTAAACTAATTAAAGCTGATACCTATATGACATGGGGATTCAACGACAATGTATGTCCGCCAACCACCAGCTATATTGTATACAATATGCTGAACTGTCCGAAGGAATCACTGATTACGCCCATCAACGAGCACTGGACTTCCAGTGATACGGAGTATGGACATTTACTATGGATAAAAAAACATCTGAGATAAAACAGAATAATCACAAGATTACCAACAGACAAGATTACTCATAGATATCTTCCAAACATAAAAAGCCCCTGTTACAACTATAATTTGTTACAGGGGTAAATAACTTAAATATTAGCTTCCAGGAAAACAAAATGTTTTAGCCATTAATCATCCCACTCCGACGCAGGAAGAGTTTTCTTGCCATACCACTTCATCCAGGCAAAAGACTTCCTCTTTCGCAGATACATAGCATCCCCACAGAAAGTCAAAGCTTCCCAATCGAAAACTGAATGAGGAAAAAACATTTTCTCAAACCAGTAAAACAGATGATATGCTATGAACGGAAGTATCATCCACCACCATGATAACCACAGTGATAAGGCCAATGCCGGGATTAAAGTCAATAAAAAACATTCCCAGAATTGCCGCGCATGTATTCTCAACTCCATTTCCTCCCAGACTTCCAGATACTTATACCGAGTGAAGAATAACCCTCCTATCATAAAATAATGCTTCTTTTTCCCTAAAAAGCATTTCGCTAAAAAATTGTTGTAAAATATCATATACCCTTTTTTGTTGTGTAATAACATAAACGGAAAAAACATACAAATGTTCACTAAGTAAGTCTAATCTAACAGTTATTTCCTTTCCCTGGAATACAACAACATTATTGCCACGCTTGTTTTTTGCGGTGCGAAGTTACGAACTTATATTTATACAATGACTATAAATTCCAAAATAAATATCTTAAATAAAATTATTATCTAATATTTGAAGCTACTTCCTCCCAAAAACTCTCTGAGCAAAGATGTCGGGGGGATTTCTTTATCCTGCACCGGAACGAAATATTTAATAAATTTCAGTAACCGATATGCCTCACAATATTCCGGACAATTGCGCGGTACTCCCATCAGAATGGGTTCCGCATGTAAACGAAGAACCGCAAATTCATACAGCAAAGCAGAATTGAACATGACATCAGCATTTTCCTGATAAGGAAAAATCCATTTATCTTCACCGGCACGCACACTGGGCCAACGGGAAATAGTCTCGCGAGCCGAATATCCCCGATAATTAAAATCACGAATAATGCGGCGGAGCAGACGATTATCAGTCGTAGGTATCCAGTTGTGGTCATCCAAAGAAATAGTAGTCAATGCCGAAACATAAATCTTAAACTTCTTTTCCTCGGGAATATGTGGTGTCAATTCCGGATTCAACGCATGAATACCTTCCAATATCAAAATGGTATTATCTTCTATTTTCAGTTTATCACCTTTATACTCTTTCTTTCCAAGAGAAAAGTTAAAGCGGGGAAGTTCCACCTCTTCACCACGCAGCAAAGCCTGTAACTGCTGATTAAACAGTTCCAGATCGAGCGCATAAAGAGACTCGTAATCATAGTTGCCGTTTTCATCCAAAGGAGTTTCCTCACGGTCTACAAAATAATTATCTAATGATATCGGGAACGGTTTGAGCCCGTTTGTCATCAACTGTATGGAGAGCCGTTTACTGAACGTTGTCTTTCCTGAAGACGACGGACCGGAAATCAGTACCAGTTTCACACGATTACCGTTTTCTCCCCGGTGGAAAATAGTATCGGCTATCTGGGCTATTTTCTTTTCCTGCAATGCTTCTCCCACATTAATCAAATCCGTAGCATGCCCCTCTTCGCAAGCGATATTAAAATCTCCGGCATTGTTAAGGCCTGTAATGTAACTCCAGTTCAGATACTCCTTAAATACATCCAGCATCTTTTCCTGCTTCACCACTTCTTCCAATACATCCGGATTGTCCTTATTCGGAATACGCAAAAGCAAGCCATCGTAATATTTCACGATGTCGAACAACTTTAGATACCCGGTGCTGGGCAACAGATTACCATAATAATAATCAATGGTATCCCCTAACGTATAATAATAGGTATATAGTGAACCCGAAGTTTCGAGCAGTTTCACTTTATCATTCATTCCCCGTTCACTGAACACACGTACAGCCTCAGTCGTATGGCATTCGATCCGATGATAAGAAATATTTTCGGCTATGATTTCCTGCATGCGCTGCTTGATACGCGTCACATCTTCCAAGGTAATAGGACGTCCAATTCTCAAATTACAGAAATAACCTTTAGATACCGGATGCTCCACATACAGTTTTCCTTCCGGAAAAAGTTCGCTGACAGCCTTAAACAAGACGAAGCAGAGCGACCGTACATAAGTGCGCATCCCTGACGAATCACGTACATCGAGGAACTCTACATCCTTATTATTATAAACCTTGAAATTGAGTCCTTCGGAGCGGTTATTCACCTTGGCACTGACTACCTGATAAGGAAAATTAAGATTAAAACCGTAATAAATATCCAAAAGTGAGCTTCCGATAGGGAATTCTTTATAAATATTATTATTTTTGCAACATATTTGTAACATCTGTTTCATCGTAGTCTGTTTATAAGGTGAATACATGGGACTAAATATACTTAGTAATCAGATAGAGAACAAACAACCACTAAAATTATTATAGATGGAATATTCTTTTTATGATTTTTTAAAGCTCATAGGCTCGTTGGGGCTCTTCCTTTATGGCATGAAGATAATGAGCGAGGGCTTACAAAAGGTCGCAGGTGACAGGTTACGAAGTATCCTGACAGCTATGACCACCAATCGGGTAACGGGGGTATTAACAGGAGTGTTAATCACAGCCCTTATCCAGTCCTCTTCGGCGACAACAGTGATGGTCGTCAGTTTCGTTAATGCAGGACTGTTAACTCTCGCCGAATCCATTAGTGTCATCATGGGTGCCAATATCGGAACGACAGTTACCGCATGGATTATTTCTATTTTCGGATTTAAGGTTGACATGGCCGCTTTCGCTCTCCCACTTCTGGCCATCGCCCTTCCGCTCATCTTCTCCGGCAAGAGCAACCGTAAATCCATCGGTGAATTCATTTTCGGTTTTTCCTTCCTCTTCATGGGACTTTCTTACCTGAAAGCAAACGCTCCCGACCTGAACGCCAACCCGGAAATGCTCGCCTTTGTTCAGAACTACACGGATATGGGATTCTTCTCCATCCTCCTGTTCTTATTCATCGGTACCATACTGACAATGATCGTACAGGCATCAGCTGCCACCATGGCAATAACATTAATTATGTGCGCCAATGGCTGGATCAGCCTGGAACTAGGAGCAGCACTCGTATTGGGTGAAAATATCGGAACTACCATCACGGCCAATCTTGCCGCATTAACAGCCAACACACAGGCTAAGCGAGCAGCATTGGCCCATTTTGTTTTTAATGTATTCGGTGTTATTTGGGTATTAATCATCTTCCACCCTTTCATACAACTTGTCAATTGGGTGGTAGATACCTTCTTCCAAACTAATAATCCGGAAGTTGCTATTTCCTATAAACTCTCCGCTTTCCACTCTATTTTCAATATCTGTAACGTATGTCTTTTGATATGGGGTGTGAAACTGATCGAACGTACTGTATGTGCATTAATCCGTCCAAAGGAGGAAGACGAGGAACCTCGCCTGCGGTTTATCACCGGTGGTATGCTTTCTACTGCGGAACTTTCGATCTTGCAGGCACGCAAAGAAATTCACTTGTTTGCCGAACGTACGCATCGTATGTTCGGGATGGTGCAGGACTTGCTGCATACCGACAAGGATGATGACTTCAACAAACTGTTTAGCCGGGTAGAGAAATACGAGAACATCAGCGACAACATGGAACTGGAAATAGCCAACTACCTGAATCAAGTATCCGAAGGTCGTTTGAGTTCTGAAAGTAAGTTGCAGATACGTGCCATGCTGCGCGAAGTAACGGAAATTGAAAGCATCGGAGACAGCTGTTATAATCTGGCACGCACCATCAACCGGAAACGCCAGACAAATCAGGACTTTACCGAAAAGCAATACGAGCACATCCACTTCATGATGAAACTGACCGATGATGCTCTTGCACAAATGATTGTGGTGGTAGAGAAACCGGAACATCAAAGCATTGATATCAATAAGTCTTTCAACATTGAAAATGAAATCAATAACTACCGCAACCAATTGAAGAATCAGAATATTCTGGATGTTAACAACAAGGAATATGATTATCAGATGGGAGTCTATTACATGGATATCATCGCCGAATGCGAAAAATTGGGTGACTATGTAGTGAATGTGGTAGAAGCCAGCAGTGATGTAAAAGAGAAGAAAGCTTCCTGAAAAAGAAAAATCTAACCTAAGAAATGGATGGTCTGTTTTATGCTATAACGCATAAAACAGACCATCCATTTCTTTTTGTTTTTAGGCGAACCGTTCGTCCCCCATCCTAACATACCATTCTGAATATCTTCTTCACACAAGTGAAACAACTCCCCGTCTATACAAGCATCCATAGTTTACAAAGGTATTACGTTTTTTTACAGACATTAACGATTACATTTCTTTTCCATGAAGTTCCCGTTAAGCTTTTACTGCTCCTATTGTAAGTCTTGTTTTTGCATATACATTTGCACCAAAATACACAGGAGCCTATGTTTACTACCATTCTTCAATGACAAAGCAAAGGCTTTTTTAAGAAAACCAATTATCTAATTTAAAGCAAAAAAGATGAAATTTAAAAAAGTATTGATTGGAGTTGCACTAGCAGTAACATGTTTAATGAGTGCACAAGCGCAACGCCGCCATGAGATTCAAGTGCCCAATCCGGATGGGTATACTACACTAAAATGTGACTTTCACATGCACACCGTTTTTTCCGATGGCCTGGTATGGCCTACCGTACGCGTAGACGAAGCGTACAGGGAAGGACTGGACGCCATTTCTTTGACGGAACACATTGAATACCGTCCGCACAAGAAAGATATTGTGGCAGATCATAACCGTTCCTACGAACTTTCCCAGAAACAAGCCAAAAAGTTAGGAATACTTTTAATCAGAGGTAGCGAGATTACCCGTTCCATGCCCCCGGGACATTTTAATGCCATCTTCCTGTCCGACTCTAATCCATTAGAACAGAAAGGGTATAAAGACGCTTTCAATGAGGCCAAAAAACAAAATGCGTTTATCTTCTGGAATCACCCGGGTTGGGCACGTCAACAACCGGATTCTACACTGTGGTGGCCTGAGCATACACAACTTTACAATGACGGTTGCATGCACGGCATCGAGGTAGCCAACGGGGGACTTTTTATGCCCGAAGCCATTCAATGGTGTCTGGACAAAAATCTGACGATGATAGGAACTTCCGATATCCATCAGCCTATTCAGACTGATTATGATTTTGCCAAAGGCGAACACCGCACGATGACATTTGTTTTTGCCAAAGAACGTACTGTAGAAGGTATCCGTGAAGCACTTGACAATCGCCGTACTGCCGCTTACTACCGCGAATTGGTGATTGGGCGTGAAGAAATCCTCCGGCCATTCTTTGAAAAATGTATAGAAATAAAAGAGGTGAAGCGCACCGATAAAGAAGTGACACTCTCTGTTACCAATTCTACCGATCTGGTACTGAAGCTGAAAAAGACTGCGCATGATACTTCTCTGGTTTACTTCCGCGAAATGACACTAAAGCCACATACCCAACATACAATTTCTGTGAAATTTGAGAATGGTATCAAAGGAGGAGACTGCAATTTTGAGGTAACAAACTTCATTGTAGCCCCCGACAAAGGCTTGAATTACACCATTAAGCTGTAAAGTCCAACTACCCCAAGCGTAAACAATCAGAAACACGAAATAAATATATATACAAATTTAGCTGTGTAATGTCAGAGACTTAACGGACAGTATGCAGACAATCATTTAATTTTAAATTATTACTTTATGAATCGATACTTATCACTAGTCTATTTTCTGGGAGCTTTCTTCTATTTCTCCAGTTGTGAAAGCTACAATGAGTCCACGGAGAAAATCCACAAATCCGATAAACCGATTGTACTGACCTCCTTCTATCCCAAAGAAGGAGGAGCACGTGATAAAATTCTCCTGGATGGAGAAAATTTCGGAAACGACGTAAGCAAAATCAAGGTGTATTTCAACAACGCCAGAGCCTCCGTCGTTTCATCCAGTGGAAGCCGCATTTATGCTATTGTCCCCCGCCTTCCGGGCGATAATCCCCGTATTTCCGTGGTAGTCGATGCAGACTCCGTTACTTACGAAGAAACATATGCTTATCATACTCAGACATTAGTTAGTACAGTTACCGGAAACGGTGAAACAAGCTTTCTTGCCGGAACGCTTTCCACGGCTCAGGTGTATGGTAAATATCTGGATCTGGACGCCGAAGGTAATCTTTTCATGTCGTGGCGCGATGGCGGTACATTTGGAATCGCCCGAATAAACGAGCAGCAAAACATAGTGACTCCGCTGATTGAAGCAGGTTCTGCTGACCGTATACTTTATGCCAACGGTTTGACAGTGGACCGTGCCACCGGAATGCTGACTGCTGCACACGAATCAGTGAAAGAAGTAACGTTTACCTTCGATCCCCGGGAGGCTTGGTATCCGCGCCAGCGCAACATAAAATACTCACAGTCCGATTTAAATTCAATAGTAGATGCCGATAAGTACAAGAACTTTATCACTTTTTGTCCCTACGACGGATATTTGTATACGCGATACCGTGATGGAAAGGTCGCCAAGATTGATCCGGAGACATTTGAAGGCCATATTATTCATCAAGGACCCAGCGGATCACAATACGGACAAGCTATCAACCCTGCCAAACCCTGGCTTTTGTACATAACACTTCACTCCAATGCTCCTACCGCCTACAGACAAGGAATTTCGGTACTCGACCTCCGTGATCCGGATGGAACAGGCGGATTCAAACGGCTCAATGCTCCCGGCGGCAGTGCCTTTCGTGATGGTCCGATTGAAGATGCTCTGTTTAATTATCCCAAAGACATCAAGTTCGACAACGATGGTAACATGTTCGTAGCCGACTACGGGAACCATTGCATCCGTATGGTCTCTGCCGACAACATAGTTACGACAGTTGCCGGACAGCCCGGTGTTGCCGGATACAAGGACGGAGGGCCGTTAGAATCATTATTCAAAAATCCTTGGGGAGTGGCTGGTAATGAACAAGGTGACATTTACATCGCAGACTGGGGTAATGCACGCATTCGCAAATTAGTTATTGAATAACAAAGTCAATTTACAATGAAAATCAAACAGATTTTATACTTAATGTCGTTCTGCTTATTGCTTTCGGCAACAACTTTCGCACAACAAGTTCAGGAATTTACCATTTCCGGAACTGTAGTGGATAAGGATAAGCTATCCATGCCCGGTGTGTCGGTATACATCAAAGACAAACCCTCCAAAGGTACAACGACCGACAACGACGGCAATTTCAAGCTGAAAGTAGTTTATGGAGACAAAATGATATTTTCCTTTATCGGCTTCAAGCCGTCGGAGCATGTGGCCATCGAGCCCAAAACTGGTTTAACGATCACACTGCTTGAAGACAACAATTCACTTGACGAAGTGGTCGTTGTCGGGCTGGGAAACGTTCAGCGAAAAATCAGTTCGGTAGGTGCCATCACAACGGTCAGCACCAAAGATATTCAGTCTCCCTCCCCCTCCATCAGTAACCTGCTGGGAGGCCGGGCAGCCGGTGTCATTTCGTTGCAAAGCAGCGGTGAGCCCGGTCAAAACATAGCCGATTTCTGGGTGCGCGGTATCGGTACTTTCGGTGCCAACAGCAGTGCCCTTGTACTGATTGACGGTCTGGAAGGTGACCTTAACACCATTGATCCCGCCGATGTAGAAAGTTTCTCCATTCTGAAAGATGCGTCGGCAACTGCCGTGTATGGGGTAAGAGGAGCCAACGGAGTAGTACTGGTCAACACCAAGAAAGGTCTTTCGGGTAAAATTCAGATTACCGGACGTTTCAATACTACACTCTCCGTCCTCAATCGCTTACCGGAATATTTAGGAGCTTATGAATATGCTCAGTTAGCCAACGAGGCCAGAACGGTACGAAATGAAACTCCCTTGTACGACGAGACTGAGATGGGAATCATCCGCGATGGTCTGGACCCGGACCTGTATCCCAATGTGAACTGGCAGGATGAGATACTTAACAAAACCTTCTGGCGTCACACTTATTATGTAAGCGGTCGTGGCGGTAGTGATGTGGCGCGTTATTTCCTGAGCTTAGGCGGTAAAAATGAAAGTGCAGCTTATAAGGTAGACAAGAATAGTATTTATAGCTCGAATGTAAGCTATAACACTTATAATTACCGTATCAATCTCGACGTAAATCTGACCAAATCGACGAAAGTTTATTTAGGTTCCGACGGATTCCTGTCTCAGTTGAATCAGCCCGGTGTAGCCAATACCGAATATATATGGGGAGCACAGTCACGACTCACTCCATTGTCCATCCCGACCCAATATTCCAATGGTTTGCTGCCCGGTCGCGGAGCCGGAGAGCTATCATCACCCTATGTCATGATTAACCATACGGGAAAGGCTGCCAACGAAGTATACAAAGGCAAATCAACTTTAGCTATCAATCAGGACTTTTCCGAATTAGTCAGCGGACTTAAATTGCGTATTCAGGGAGCTTACGATATCCATAGCTATTTCAGTGAGCGGAGAAGCGTGCAACCTGCCCTCTACAATGCTTTAGGCAGAGCCAGCGACGGATCACTTATCATGCAGGAGACAGTACAGGAGAAAAAAGCCTCATACAGCAAGTCTACCCGTCAGTACCGCAAATACCACTTCGAAGCTACGCTCAATTACGACCGTCTTTTCGGCACAGATCACCGGACATCCGCACTGGTCTATTACTACATCAGTGATTCCAAAGACACAGATGACGCTACAAGCAATCTATCAGCCATTCCATTGCGTTATCAGGGGGTATCCAGCCGGTTTACTTACGGTTACAAAGACACTTACCTGCTCGACGTCAACTTCGGATATACCGGCTCAGAAAACTTTCAGCCCGGCAGACAATATGGTTTCTTCCCGTCCGTTGCATTAGGCTGGGTACCTACAGGCTACAAGTTTATACAAGAAACATTCCCATGGCTCGACTATCTTAAAATCAGGGCTTCGTACGGTTCGGTAGGTAACGACCGGATTACCGATGTCCGGTTCCCTTATCTTACTAAAGTGAATGAGGGTACAGGATCGACCTGGGGAGTCACGAATATCGAAATCATCAACGAGACACGTATCGGAGCCGACAATCTGGCTTGGGAAAAAGCCATCAAGTCCAATCTGGGTATTGAAGGGAAGCTGTTTAATAACAAGCTCGATTTCGTTGTCGACATCTTCCACGACCAGCGCAACGGAATTTTCCAACAACGCGTACAAGTGCCCGAATACGTAGGAGTTGTCTCTAATCCGTATGCGAATGTGGGTAAAATGAAAAGTTACGGTGCTGACGGAAATATCAGCTTCACGCAGGACATCACGCCAGATTTCGGCTTCACGCTACGAGGAAATTTCACGTATTCAAAAAATAAAGTACAAAACTGGGAGCAGGCTTATCTGGAGTATCCATATCTGGAGTATAATAACTTCCCGTACAATTCTATCCGCGGCTATCAGGCAATCGGACTGTTTAAGGACGAAGATGACATCAAATACAGTCCTAAACAAACCTTCGGAGAGGTAATGCCCGGTGATATCAAGTATAAAGATATCAATGGAGACGGTATAGTAGACAAGCTGGATATGGTGCCGCTGACACACAGCACCTACCCGTTACTGATGTACGGTCTGGGGGCGGAAATCCGTTACAAAAACCTGACTTTAGGTGTATTGTTCAAGGGAACCGGCAAGACTTCCTTTTTCTATGTAGGACAAAAGACCACGGTAAACGACGAAAGCCGCCTGAACGGAATGGGATATATGCCGTTCTTCGAAGGTAACACAGGCAATGTACTTACTTTAGCTGCCGATCCCGCCAACCGATGGATTCCCAGAGATTATGCCCTTGCACATGGAATCGATCCGTCTTTGGCTGAAAACCCGAACGCACGCTTTCCCCGCCTGCAATACGGTAACAATAGCAACAACAGCCAACTGTCTACCTTCTGGCAAGGCGATTCACGATACATACGCCTGCAGGAAATCACGCTGAATTACCATCTTGCCTGGGCATTTCTGAGACGCATAGGAGTCTCTTCACTGGATATCCAATTTGTGGGAAACAATCTCTATGTCTGGGACAAAGTGAAACTCTTCGACCCGGAACAAGCTCGTTGGAACGGTCGTGTATATCCCATACCATCCACCTATTCCCTGCAATTATATGTCAATTTCTAATAAATACATCACCCGATAGAATGAAAAGGTCAATAATAAAAATAATAACCAGAGCGTTTGTCCTGGTTCAGGCAGTCATGATAACAACATCCTGCAGCAATTTCTTAAACATAGATAATTATTTTGATGATGAATTCAACATCGATTCGGTTTTTACCAATGCCCGATATATGGAAGCGTATATGTGGGGAGCAGCAGCGATGTTTCCGGATGAGGCACAGACCATCCGAAACGGGTATACACCGGGCCCCATGGCCACCGATGAAGGATTTAACGGACTGACCGGAAGCGGAACAGCCAATATATATCATGGCATGGATTTCGCCAATGGAAAGATCACGCAGGATTTCTTGGGTTCCGGTTCACCCAACCTGAACCAATGGGGCAAATACTATAAAATCATCCGTAAATGTAACAGCATCCTGCAAAATCTGGACCGCCCGAAGGACCTGACGAACTCAGACCGGCTCAGACTGGAAGGCTATACACGTTTTATTCGTGCCTTCGCCTACTACAACATCTTAGTCGATTACGGTCCGGCAATCTTATTGGGAGATGAGGTAGTCAATACGAATGAGCCTATCGAATACTACGACCGCCCCAGAGCCACCTATGACGAAACAATGAACTATACTTGTGAAGAGTTTGAAAAAGCAGCCCGTTTGCTGCCTTTGCCTCAGGATGTTTCTACTCTGGACTTCGGACGGCCCACCAAAGGGGCTGCACTCGGTCTGGTAGCCCGCCTGCGATTGATACATGCCAGCCCGTTGTTCAACGGAGGACCTGTTGCCAGTGCCTACTTCGGCAACTGGAAGCGCAAGACTGATGGTGTACACTATGTATCTCAACAATATGACGAAAGCCGCTGGGCAGTGGCTGCAGCAGCAGCCAAGCGAGTAATGGATATGGGAGCATACAAGCTCTATACGTATGCGAAAGACGACAACACCCCGGAACTTCCTGCCGGAGTCACTTCCGACCCTCATTTCTACGACAACTATCCGGACGGAGCCAACGGAATAGACCCTTTTAAATCCTATTCGGACATCTTTACCGGTGAAGCTGTGGCAGCCATCAATCCGGAGCTAATCTGGGGAAGAAACACGACATACATCAACGAAACCATCAGTAAAGGTTCTTTCCCCCCCTCCATGGGTGGATGGGGACGTTTCTGTGTCACTCAGAAAGTGGTAGACGCCTATCTGATGGACGATGGCCGTACAAAGGAAGAAGCCACAGCCGACGGATATTACTCGGAAACAGGTTTCACTTCCGAACCGCGTAACTTTTCCGGTTATCCTCTCAACGCCGGCATATATAAGATGTATGCCAATCGCGAAATGCGATTCTATGCATCGGTAGGATTCAACGAGGCAGTATGGCAGGCATTGTCCAGTTCGACCCTCAACAACCACACGGCAAAGTACTACTATCAGGATGAAGACGGTCGGGGTGGAGTAACAGCCACCTCTCCCAACTACCCTATCACCGGATACGTCATCAAAAAGTACAATAATCCGATGGATGCCTGGACCGGAACAGGAGCCCGACATATCCAAAAAGCCTACCCGATTATCCGCTATGCAGAAATCCTGTTGTCTTATGCAGAGGCACTCAACAACCTGACCAGTGCCCATACTGTAGAACTGGACGGGCAGTCCTATACTGTAGACCGGAATAAAGAAGAAATCAAAAAGGCATTTAATCAAGTCCGTTATAGAGCCGGACTGCCGGGGTTAACCACCAGCCAGCTTGACAACAGTACGCCGGAAGTACAGAAACAGATAGAACGCGAACGTATGGTAGAGTTTTTATGGGAAAACAGACGTTTCTATGATGTCCGCCGCTGGGGTATCTATGAAGAAACGGAACAGGAACCTATCCGCGGGATGAACCCCGACGGCGCCACCAAAGAGACTTACTACCAGCGTGTCATCCCGAGTTCCTCCTCTTTCCTGACAAGAGTCGTTGATAAAAGGTCTGTCTGGGTACCTATCCCACGTGACGAAATGAGAAGATTACCTTCTCTCGACCAGAATCCGGGTTATTAAATTAAACGATAAAGAAGAAGATGAAACGAAATCTTATAACGATACTCGCACTTATTATAGCGCTTTCGTCATGCAATGACGACGCACTGTTTGAAAAGGAAATGTACAAGAATGTTGTAGCACTGATCAGCAGTGACTATTACAACACCTTCGAAGAAGTAGTCACCTTATCTCCTACGGGAGAGGAGGCGACAGGATATATTGCAGCCTGCACGGGAGGTACGCATGCTCCGAAAAAGAATATGGTCATCGGGCTGGAAGAAGACCTGACTTCATTAGAGTTCTACAACCGTTCCCTTTATGACGTTGATGAAGCTTGTTATGCTAAATTCCTGCCCAGTGACAAATACGAGATTGTGGATTACAAGATTCAGATTAATGCAGGTGAACGGACAGGCAGAACCATGATCAAGATACGTCCCGAAGGATTGTCACCGGATTCTACCTACTTCGTAGGATTAAAAGCTACGGATATCTCCGGCGTCGAAATTAATGAAAGCAAAAACACCATTCTATATCAGATACTCATTAAGAACGCCTATGCAACACAGGGAGAAAACGTTTTCTATTCAATGACCGGTCTGGCAGACGAAATGGCAACCGCAGGCAACAAGAAGCTGTTTCCCCTCACTCACAACAGTGTACGCGTGATAGCCGGAACAGAGTCTTTTGAAAGCGATGTGAATCATATCAATAAAACCGCGATTATATTGGAAGTAGAAGAAAACAACCACGTCAAGATAAAGCCATACAAGGATATTGATGTCACTCCAATAGAAGGTGATTCTAAATATCCCAATATATTCAGGGTAGAGGAATCTTACGGACACACTTATAATGTATTTCTGTTGTCATACCGATACACGATCAACGGGAAAAGCAGAGTTATGCAAGAGGAGTTGCGTCTGGAAATAAATAGTTAACGCAAAAAACTTGTAAAATTAACCCTTTTCTCCATTAAATCATTACTTTTGCGTACTATCTACCTTTCGTACCATCTTGGTGGTACGAAAGGTAAGTTATAGTAGAATAAATTAATATTCAAGCCGATCCCATAGTTTACGGGAATGAAAGCTTTAAATACACAACAAAAAAACTAAACTTATGAGCGTACTGTATGATCTTTACGAAACTCCCGATATGATGACCGGTCATGATAAATACAGCTTTAAATTCACACCTTTATTAATCTGTTCGGATTAGTATTTTGATACGACGAGGAGACCATCTGAGTAATATATAATATATAAACTGACAAAACAAAGCTCAGCATGAGCTGAAATCAAAAAAGACCGGGATGCAATGCACCCGGTCATCTCGTAATAATCTCTTCTCTCTTTTAGTTTTTATCCTTCGTACGGTTCAAAGTCTTCTTTTCCGACTCCACAAAGTGGACAAGTCCAATCATCTGGAATGTCTTCAAAAGCTGTTCCCGGTTCAATACCGCTATCAGGATCTCCTTGTGCGGGGTCGTAAATGTATTCACAGACTGTGCAAATGTACTTCTTCATAATGTTCGCTTTTTATTGGTTTACTAAATAATATAACGTAAATAGCTGCAAATTGTTCAAACTTCTTTTTCATCCCAAGTAAAAAAGTTATCTTTGTAGCATATTTGTAGAACAAAGCCAACAAGTTACATCATGCTAATAGCATTGCTATCTATTCTGATCATTTTATGCGCAGTTCTCCTGCTCAGTTACCTATGGGAACGGAGAAAATGTCTTCGGATGCAAAAGCGACTATTCCGGGAATCCAGAAAACTGGAACATACCAGTCACATCGCCAGTGCTATTCTGAAAAATGTTCATGCCTATATTCTATTAATAGATAACGACTTCAAAGTATTAAAAACCAATTACTACCAACTGACAGGAACACAAAAGAGCCTGGAAGAAAAGAGAGTAGGCGACTTGTTGCAGTGCCGCAATGCATTATCAGCAGAGGGCGGTTGTGGTACACATGCTTACTGCGGTTCCTGCCCCATACGTTGCGCCATCCGTCAGGCTTTCGAGCAAAGAAGAGGCTTCACTGACCTGGAAGCAACCCTGAACGTACTGACTGCCGAAAAAAAATCCGTAGCATGTGACGCCGTCATATCCGGCTCCTATTTTCTCCTTAATGAAGAAGAAAACATGGTCCTCACCGTTCATGATATCACCCAACTCAAACAAGCTGAAAAGGAACTGACACTGGCTAAAGAGAAAGCTGAAAATGCCGATATTTCAAAGTCAGCATTTCTGGCTAACATGAGTCATGAAATCCGCACTCCGTTGAATGCGATTGTCGGCTTCTCGAATATGTTGCCGGATATAGAAGATCGTAAGGAGATGCGCGAATATGCAGACATCATCGAAACAAATACCGACTTGCTTCTTCAACTGATCAATGATATTCTGGACATGTCCAAAATCGAAGCCGGCACTTTTGACTTCTGCCCTTCATTGATAGATGTCAATCAGACAATGGAAGAAATTGAACAGAGTATGAGGCTTCGCTTGAAAAAAGAAACTGTCACTCTTACTTTTATCGAACGTCTGCCGGAATGTACCCTTTATACAGATAAGAATCGTTTGATACAACTGATTTCCAATTTTGTCATCAATGCTATTAAATTTACTCAGACAGGTTCTATCAGAATGGGATATCGTCTGAAGGATGCCGATACAATTTGCTTTTATGTCTCGGATACAGGCTGCGGCATGTCGGAAGAGCAATGCAAGCATGTATTCGAAAGGTTTGTGAAATACAATCCTTTTGTTCAGGGAACAGGTTTGGGACTTTCCATTTGTCAGATGATTATCGATCGCTTAGGAGGGACGATTGGAGTTGAATCAGAGGAAAACAAAGGTTCTACTTTCTGGTTTACGCTGCCTTATCGGCAAGAATAGGATTGTATCTGTCTTCTTATCCTTTATGATTGTTTGTTTTATGTATTGCAGACTTCCAAGATTTTGGTCAGCTTATTACGATGAGACAATATTCTCAATCCAATGAGAAAAGATTCTCACTGCGATGAGAAAAAGTTCTCGCTGTGGTGAGAAAAAATTCTCATCATGATGAGAATGGTTGAGAATTTATGATCTGTATCAGCTTGTACTATAGATAAATACAGATTTACTACTTTCTGTTTTATAGCTTTAATTGATAGAGCAAAAAAGAACTTTACCTAAAAAGAGACCGTTTTTCTCTATTTAGTTAAAGGATGGTATAGGTTTAATAGGTACGAATCCAATTTATTGGAAGAAGTCACTTATATTAAGGAAATAGTAAAGGAAGCAGCAATGGCAGATAGTCTTTTAAATCGATGCGTAATTGTTTGAGTGCTTGCTGAATACGATAATCTACAGTCTTTGGAGACACTTCCAATGTTTCTGCAATTTCTTTGTAGCTCATATCCCGGAAACGATGCATAACAAATGCTTGCCGGTAATTTTCCGGTAATGCAGTAACCGCCTCTTCAATACGTTTGGTTAGCTCTTTAATTTGATAGAAGTCCATATCCTGTATCATCTCTTGCATTTCTTCATAGAAACGCGTATCAGCACGTTTGATGGCATCAATGTGTGCAAGCTTATTTAAAGCCTTGTGATGTACCATTTTAAAGAGATAAGAACTTAATGATGATTCAATAATTAGGTTTTCCCGGTTTTCCCATATCCATAGAAGGGAGTCTTGCACAATTTCTTCTGCATCGTGGAAGTCAACATATTTATGACCATAGGCACATAGCACTGCATAGTATTGCCTGAATAGCGTTTCAAAGGCTTTTAGGCCTCCACGCTGTATTTCAGATAATTGAGGGTCATTCCTCTTTATGTGTACTTCCTTCATTTATTAAATTCTAATTTACTGCAAATATAGCTTTTTTATAATAAAATAAAGATTTTCTGAAAAAAATAAGGTTTTCGTTTAGGAATGTCATGGTTTGGTCTTGTCATATAATAAAAGGTAGAATAAAGGATGAAAGAATTAGATAATAATAGAATAGAAGAATTGCTTCCTCGTTATTGTGAGGGGAGGCTGAGCGAGGAGGAACGTCTGGAAGTGGAAGCGTGGATAGATGAGTCGGAGGAGAATAAACGAGTTGCTACTCAGACTTTTGCCCTTTATTTGGCTGTGGACACGGTTCAGGTAATGAAGAAAGTTGATACGGAGAAAGCTTTACTGAAAGTAAAGGGAAAAATGTCGGACCGTGAAGTGAGAAGGACAGTGTGGTGGGAGTGGACACAACGTGCTGCTGCAATTCTGTTTATTCCGCTTCTTACCTTATTTATATGGCAGAACTGGAAAGGGGATACCGGTGAGGTAGCGGAGATGATGGAAGTTAAGACCAGTCCTGGAATGACAACTTCGTTGACATTACCCGATGGTACAATTGTTTATTTAAATTCGGAATCTTCTTTGTCTTATCCTTCTCGCTTTAATGGAGATTTCCGTAAAGTGACGTTGAGTGGTGAAGCATACTTTGAAGTGGCCAAAGATCCGGAAAAGAAATTTATCCTTTCTACTACACATCAATCACAGATAGAAGTATTGGGTACATGTTTCAATGTGGAAGCATATGAACAGAATACAGAGGTTATTACAACTTTGATTGAAGGAAAAGTAGATTTTATGTTCGAGAAAGATGCTGGGGTGAAACACGTGTTCTTATCTCCAAGAGAGAAGTTGGTGTATGATTCGGAGACTGATAAAGTCCGCCTTTATAAAACTTCGGGAAAATCAGAGTTGGCTTGGAAAGATGGAGAAGTTGTTCTTGATAATACACCTTTGGAAGAAGCTTTATGGATGTTGGAAAAAAGATATAGTGTGAAATTTGTTATTAAGAACGAAAAACTGAAGAATAGTTCGTTTACGGGAACCTTTACAAATCAACGTTTGGAGAAGATCCTGGAATATTTTAAAGTATCCTCCAAAATACGTTGGCAACATATCAATGATGATAAGGATGGAAGTGACAGAAAAAAAGAGATAATAGAAATTTATTGATTAACCTTTAACAATTTAATAGTATGAAAGCAAAACTTACCTAGAAAAAAGTATGGGAAGATTTTGGCAGATCTCCCCATACTAAAATGAATCAATTGAAAATGCTTGTTGGCAGACAAGCATAGTTAACTCATTTTCAACTTAAATCAATACAAAATTATGCAAAACAATTTTAGCATCCAAGTTTTAAGGGTGGTAAAGTCTTTTTGGCTAACCTCGAAAAAAATCCCACGTACTATGAGACTGGTTATTTTATTCTTATTTTGTTTTGTCGGATTAACTAATGCGACAGATAGTTATGCTCAATCTGCAAAGGTTACGATGAATGTACGTAATCAGACAGTTGAGGATGTATTAAGAGCGATAGAGAAGCAAACAGAATTTAGTTTCTTCTACAACAATGCTCATATAAATTTGAAACGGTTGGTGACAATCTCCGCTAACCGTAATGATATCTTTAAAGTTCTTGACGAAGTATTTAAAAATACGAGTGTAGAATATAAGGTAATAGATAAAAAGATCATTCTGTCCACGGAGTTGGCATCTGTCGAACAGGCGCATCAGGAAAAGGTAAAAGTAAGCGGACGAGTAGTGGATGCGGCAGGTGAACCGGTAATCGGTGCTAGTGTGATAGAAAAAGGCTCTACCAATGGCACGATCACTGATATGGACGGTAATTTTATCTTGAATGTTGGTTCAAAAGACGCCATTCTTGAAATCTCTTATATTGGTTATCAAGGACAGTCCCTGAAAGTAACTCCGGGAAAGACGCTGTCGGTAGTCTTGAAAGAAGACACACAGAGTCTGGACGAAGTGGTAGTAGTTGGTTTTGGCGTACAGAAGAAAGCGAACCTGACCGGCGCGGTATCTCAAGTAAAGATGGATGATGTACTGGGGAGCCGTCCTGTTGTCAATGCCATGAGTGCTTTGCAGGGTGCGATGCCGGGACTTCAGATTACTCCTAATAATGATGCTGCCGGTCCGGGACAGAGCAAATCATTCAATATTCGTGGTACGACTTCCATCAATGGCGGTGGTCCGTTGGTGTTGATAGATAATGTTCCGGGGGATATCGATATGTTGAATCCCGAAGATATCGAAAGTGTTTCTGTGTTGAAAGATGCCGCCTCGGCCGCTATCTATGGTGCGCGTGCCGCTTTCGGTGTAATACTTGTGACTACAAAGAAGGCGAAGAAAGGCGACGGGTTTCATGTCAATTATAATAATAATTTTGGTTTTCAGAGTTCTATCAATCGTCCGGAACAGGCTGACGGGCTGGAGTGGATGCAGGCTTACCTGGACGGCGAGTTCAATGCCGGTAAATACTACACCGGGCAAGATATCAAAACTTGGATGAACTACCTGACCGAATATCGTAAGAATCCGGGTAAATTCCAGACTACCGGAGACGGAGTATATGTAGACCCGGAAACAGGATTGAATTATTACCTGAATGAGAAAGACCTGTATGCCAATATGCTTGATGATTACGGTTTTCTGCAAGCACATAATGTGTCATTGAGCGGTGGTACTGATAAGCTGGCTTATCGTCTGTCCCTTGGCTATAATAGCGAGCAAGGTATTTTGATCACCGATAAAGACCGCTACAAACGTTTGTCGGGTAGTGCCTATATTTCTGCCGAAATCACCTCGTGGCTGACTCAGTCTGTAGATATACGCTATGCTCAGAGTGACAAGAATATGCCTGTAACTTCGGATAAGACCGGATTGTATGATATGCGTTTGCCGGTTGTATATCCCGAAGGTTCCCTGACTTTGCCTGACGGCACCAGCCTGATGACGAATACGCCTTCCAACGTTTTGAGAATGGCAACGGATAACAATACAATCAGAGACAATGCCCGTATCCTGTCAAAAACGGTATTGAAACCATTGAAAGGGCTTGAAGTGGCATTCGAATATACATTTGACAAGACATGGAGTAATCAGAATGTGAATAAGGCTTCCATTGATTATACAACGGTTGAGCTGGCAAAAATACAGACTGCCACTACTTCTTCTCTGGAGACGACTCACCAAAGTACTGATTATAATGCCATCAACCTGTATGCTAATTATAGATATTCATGGAATGACACGCATAACTTGTCATTAATGGGCGGCTTCAACCAGGAATCCAGTGACTGGAAGAAATTGTATACTTATTCTTATGATATGATTAACGAGAAGTATCCGTCACATAGTACGGCTACCGGTGAGAATAAGGTTATTACAGATGATCATCGCGTGTATACCGTGCGTGGTGCTTTCTATCGTGTTAATTATGATTATAAAGGCAAATATTTGTTTGAGACCAATGGTCGTTATGACGGCTCGTCTAAATTCCCGAAGAAAAATCGTTTCGGTTTCTTCCCTTCTGTATCTGTGGGTTGGAACATTGCCCGCGAGAACTTTATGAAACCGGTTGCAGGTGACTGGCTAAGCGATCTGAAACTTCGCGGAACCTGGGGACAAATAGGTAATCAAGGCATTGACCCTTATAAATTTGTTCCGACCATGTCGCAAGTGGAAAAGAAGGATGTGGCATGGCTGGTGAATGGAGCGAAGCCGCTGACTTTGAATGCTCCGGGACTGGTCAGTGATAGTTTTACTTGGGAAACGGTAGAAACATTGGACTTTGGTTTTGATATAACTGCCTTGAACGGACGTCTGCAAAGTACTTTCGACTGGTATCGCCGTGATACGAAAGATATGCTTGCTCCGGGAGCTGAGTTGCCGTCAGTGGTAGGTGCTTCCGCACCTTTGCAGAATACCGCCGACTTGCGTACGAAAGGCTGGGAATTGTCATTGACCTGGAGAGATAGAATCGGTGCATGGGGCTATAATGTAGGCTTCAATCTTTATGACTCTAAAACAGTCGTTACCAAATACCATAATGAATCCAAGATTATCCTGAAAAGTGATGGCACGAATAATTATTATGAAGGATATGAAATCGGTTCTATCTGGGGTTATGTAACGGATGGTTACTATACAGCCGATGACTTTGAAGATACAAATACCTGGAAATTGAAAGAAGGAGTGGTGACAGTGGATGGAGTAAGTCCGCGTCCCGGTGACATCAAGTACCAGAATTTGCGTGATGATGAATCGAGTACGAATCGTATTGATACGGGAGACGGAACCTTTGACAATCCGGGAGACCGCAAGATAATCGGTAATAACTCTTTGCGTTTGCAGTATGGTATAAATCTGGGAGTCAATTACAAAGGATTTGATCTGAGTGTTTTGCTGCAAGGAGTAGGTAAACGTGATGTATGGATCAGTGATGCACGCCGCTGGCCGTTTAATTCCGGACAGTTTGGTTCACTCTTTAAAGACCAGCTGGATTATTGGAAACCGGTAGATTCTGCCAATGGTGACTGGACGGCAGCCAATCCGAATGCGGAATATTTCCGTATTTACGGGCAAGGAAACAACTCCGGTTACAATACACGTGCGCAAACGAAGTATCTGATGAATGGCTCTTATCTGCGTGTCAAGAATGTGACTTTGAGTTATAATTTCCCGAAGAGCTGGTTAGCACCTATTACATTAACGAGTTTGAAAGCGTTCGTAAGTTGTGAGAACCTTCACACATTTACTAAGCTGATGAAGGGTTATGACCCGGAACGCCTGTCTTGGGGATATCCTTTCTATCGTACGATTTCTTTTGGTTTTAATGTTACTCTTTAATTTATAATTGGTTATGAAAAAAATAATATATACTATGCTTGCGGCAGCAGCTATCGGGTTTACTTCATGCAACGATAGTTTTATGGAACGCTATCCGGATACTTCGTTGACGGAGCAGACAGTGTTCAGTAATTATAATACTTTCAAGACCTATGCCTGGGGATTATATGGAGTATTTACAAATACTAATATCCTGCGTATTCCCGGAACAAACGGAGCCTATGCCAGTGCCACATCCTATACAAGCGATATTTATGCAGGTTATCTGATGCGTCGTCAGGGTGACGGTAATCCGTATGCTTTTCAGAATGTATCCAGTTCGTCATCGGGCAATGGATGGGCATTCAGTTTCGTCTATCGGGTCAATGTCATGTTGGCAAATATCGATAACTCAGGGATGACGGATGCGGACAAGGCGCATTGGCGTTCGGTGGGATATTTTTTCCGTGCCTATTATTATTCGGAACTGATAGCTCGTTTTGGTGATGTGCCTTGGGTAGATCGTGTACTGGGTGATTCGGATAAGGAAATAGCATATGGTCCCCGTACACCTCGCAAAGAAGTTGCCGATCATGTATTGAACGATTTGATATACGCTGAAGAGCATATAAAAGAAGAAGGTGACGGTGAAAATACGATCAATGTGCATGTTGTCCGTGCTCTTCTTTCCCGTTTCTGCCTTTTTGAAGGTACATGGCGTAAATATCATGCTTTGGGGGACGAAGATAAGTACTTTGATGCTTGTATCACTTATTCCAAGAAACTGATGGATTCTTATCCCGAACTGAACAGTGATTGGGGAGAGATGCTGACATCTGACCTGAAAGGAATGAAAGGCATCATTCTGTATAAGGAATATGTAGAAAAAGAACTGACAAATTATGTACTGACGCATGTTGAACGGACATCCACCCATAATGTGGAAATGCCGCAACACATCATCGACATGTATCTTTGTAAAGATGGTAAAACGATTCATAACAGCTCGGAATATGAATGGTCGCAGGACGGGGATAATAGTATGAATGCTACTTTCCGCAATCGTGACCTTCGTCTGCTGGAGACTGTAGCTCCCCCTTATAAGGTGATCCCAAGTGCCGATAATACCAGTTGGGAGTATACTTCTGATCCCAAGGACCGTGAGTTTATGGATATCATGGGCATTACCCGTTACACAGGTTTCGGGGGCGGAAATGGGGAAGCCGGTAAACATAAAGTGTTCCCATTGATGAACTGGTCTGCTGCTATATTGAAAGGAATGCCTCACTTCTTCACCAACAATGGCGGACAAGGTTTCCTCGTAGCCCGTAGCGGTAACTATGTGTACAGATACTATAATGTATGGGACAATTCGAAAGAGAATGAAGGGACCTCAGATGTACCTTTGTTCAAGATTGATGAAGTGATGTTGAATTATGCCGAGGCTAAATTTGAAAAAGGTGGTACAGGTGCCGAAGGCTTCAATCAGACTGTTGCTGATCTTACTATCAATAAGTTACGCGATCGGGTGGGAGTTGCCCATATGAAAGTGGCCGAGATAAATGCCGGATTTGATCCGAAGCGCGACCAGACCGTAGACCCTGTATTGTGGGAGATTCGTCGCGAGCGCATAGTAGAATTGATGGGCGAAGGATTTGGATTCTACGATGTGCGCCGTTGGAAAAAAGCACCTTGGTTTATCAATAAGATACAGTATGGTCAATGGGCTACTAAAGAGCAGATTGGCGATTCCGGACAGTTTGTTGATCTTGAAAAAGGATACGCCGATACAACAGGAAAGAAAGAAGGTTTTATCTATATGTATAATGATCCTTTGGTAGCAGGTAAAGGTTGGTTAGATAAGTATTATCTGTATCAGGTGCCTACTAATGAAATCGCATTAAACCCAGAACTGGCCCCCAATAATCCGGGATGGGAGTAATAATTAACTGAAACACAAATTGAAAGAAGATGTGCAAATAACTGTTTGCCACATCTTCTTTCTTTATTAGAGCCAATGCTATATCTTTCCGACTTTTCATATATTGGAGGTTATTTTATGTGTATCAGTATAAAAGAACTATATTTTATTTTCAGTAATCGGAAATTTGAAATATATTTAGGGGTTCAAATGCTCAAACACATTTGATGACCCTTAAAAAAATAATGACTATGAACATGCGTCTTCTATTACTTTTATTATTTGGTTCTGTTGTTATGTATACAAGTTGCCGATCTACGTCTGCTCCAATCGATTCATTGGCAGCACGTGTGACGGAGAATACGTCGAAAGATCAAATCCTTTTCCGGTTGGTTATTGATGAAGCCGATCCGGCAAAGGACTACTTTGAGATAGACTCCAAGGATGACAAAGTACTGATAACCGGGAACTCTGATCTCTCACTGGCTACAGGCTTGAATTGGTACCTGAAATATGTGGCAGGTATTCATCTTTCGTGGAATAATCCCTCGCAGAAATTGCCGGAAGTACTGCCTCTGCCTCAAAAGAAAATCCGACAGACAACGGCTATGAAGAATCGATATTACCTGAATTACTGTACCTATTCCTACTCCATGGCTTTCTGGGACTGGGAACGCTGGGAGAAAGAAATAGACTGGATGGCGATGCACGGCATCAATATGCCTTTGAGTATAACAGGGATGGAGGTTGTCTGGTATAATTTGCTGAAGCGTATCGGATATACGACGGAGGAGGTCAATGAGTTTATTTCCGGTCCTGCCTTTATGGCATGGTGGCAGATGAATAATCTGGAAGGATGGGGCGGCCCGAATCCCGACAGTTGGTATCGGCAACAGGAAGCACTGCAAAAGAAGATCATTGCCCGAATGAGGGAGCTGGGCATTGAACCGGTATTCCCCGGATATGCAGGAATGGTCCCCCGTAATATCGGAGAGAAACTGGGATATCAGATTGCCGATCCCGGTAAATGGTGCGGTTTCCCTCGTCCGGCTTTTCTTTCTACGGAAGATGAACATTTCGATTCATTTGCTGCCATGTATTATGAGGAGTTGGAGAAACTGTACGGAAAAGCAAAGTATTACAGTATGGACCCCTTTCATGAAGGAGGAAATACGGAAGGAGTAGACTTGGCAAAGGCGGGAACTTCTATTATGGGTGCTATGAAGAAAGCGAATCCGGAGGCTGTGTGGGTGATGCAGGCATGGCAGGCGAATCCGCGGGAAGCGATGGTCAACACGCTCGATTCCGGTGATTTGCTGGTACTGGATTTGTATAGTGAAAAGCTACCGCAATGGGGTGATCCGGAGTCGATGTGGTATCGGGAGAAAGGCTTTGGAAAACATGACTGGCTTTATTGTATGCTGCTTAACTTTGGCGGTAATGTCGGTCTGCACGGACGGATGGAGCAGTTGGTGAATGGATATTATAACGCCTGTGCACATATCAACGGGAAAACATTGCGGGGGGTAGGAGCTACCCCGGAAGGAATAGAGAACAATCCGATGATGTTTGAATTGCTGTATGAGCTTCCCTGGCGGGAAGAACGATTCTCACCGGACATATGGTTGCAAGGATATCTGAAGGCGCGTTATGGAGATGATTTGTCGCCGGAAGTAACAGAAGCGTGGCGTGCGTTGGAGCATACTGTTTATAATGCTCCGAAGAATTATCAGGGAGAAGGTACAGTCGAATCTCTGTTATGTGCCCGTCCGGGATTTCATTTGGACAGAACATCAACCTGGGGATATGCCAAGTTATTCTATTCACCTGACTCAACAGCGAAAGCAGCTCAGCTACTACTTTCTGTCGCAGATCGGTATAAAGGAAATAATAACTTTGAATATGATCTGGTGGACATCGTACGTCAGAGTCTGGCAGATAAGGCGAATGTATTGCTTGAAGAAATCTCCCAAAGTTATGACCGGAAAGACAAGGATAGCTTCAGAAAGCAGACACAACAATTTTTAGGATTGATATTATCTCAAGACAGTTTACTGTCCACCCGAAAAGAGTTCTCTGTATCTTCATGGTTATCTGCTGCCCGTTCCTTGGGAACTACAGAAGAAGAAAAGAAACTTTATGAATGGAATGCTTCTGCACTGATCACCGTTTGGGGTGACAGTATAGCTGCCAATCAAGGAGGTCTGCATGATTATTCCCATCGGGAATGGAGTGGTCTTTTGAAAGACTTGTACTATCAACGTTGGAATACCTTCTTTGAACAGAAACAGCAGGAACTGGACGGTAAACTCGATAAATCTACGGCAGAACCGATCCACTTCTATGGCATGGAGAAAGCATGGGCGGAGAAAAGTAAAACTGTCGATGTATCCGGCAAGAACGGACCATCTGTGATTGAGACGGCAAAGACCGTGTATCGGTCAGCAGTTGAATGAGCCGCCTCCTGTAGAGCTCTTACATATAACTTTAAATAAATAATCGGAAGTAAAAGGGATTGCCTGTTTACTTCCGATTATTCTTATATGGTTATGATTATTTATTTCTCCAGCAAATTCTTTAGAAACTCATCCAACTCTTTGTCCAGCCCTTTCAGTAATTCATCATCCACCAGTATCGTATCATCATCTACCAACAACAATTCGGCAACAGTTTCCTTGTCTTCATCTACCAATACGAATGAATATGGTTTCAGTATCGTTATTTTTTCAAAGTCGCCCGCCTCTTTCATTCGGCATAGGATACTTTTCAGGCTTGGCTCCACATTCTCCATGAAATCATCCCCATCGTAAGTCGCCCACTCTTCAATCATCACATTTGCCAGTTCCTCATCATCGTCGTTAAAAATAGTGAGTTGTCCCGATGTTTGGTCCGGTTGTAAATGAATATCGGTTACGGCTGTCTGGTCGCAGCCACATACATATTTGCCGACTGCCTTTTGGATAGCCGATTCGATGGTAGATAGAGATTGTTGGCTCAGTTTCATAGCTTCTTCCTTTTTGTTACCTCAAAGGTATAAAAAAAATAATAATCAATGCATGATTTCCTTAAAAATCATCATTAAATCGTTCCATTTGCATTTTTAGCTTGGGTAATTGGCTGTTACGCTCCTTCAATTCGTTTGCATAAAGGGTTGTCATATAGTAATTCGGCACATCATCAATGGTAGCATACGTAGCATTTTCGGCAATGTTTTTCTTGTCTACTTTTTGAGCAAGTTGCTGTGCTTTGACTGCCCATTCTTCTGCCTGTGCGAGGCTGTCCTTCATCTCGTAATATACTGCGATGTTAAGTGCGGCTTTCATCTTTTTTTTGTCCTTCTTGGTTCCGTCGTACACCTGTTTCCAGAGCTCGTAGGCTCTGTCCCATGAGTTTTCGCGTACAAAGATGGCTGCGTCACGCATCTGTACCGAACCGCCCGTGTACAGGTATCGTTTGCTCGTCTTCCAGAGAGGCAGCAGTTGTTTGACGGGAATAGTTCCTGCAAATTCAGAAGCTTCCCGTAACATCTGTGCATCAGGTATCATGTGTGCAAATGTTTCTGTTACCGTTTCTCCGTATTCTTCCCAGAAGATACTGTCGGTCGGATGCAGCGTAGTCATCGGTTTGCTGCGTGAAGGCAGATATACTTTGACCGTCGGGTAGGCTTTTACATCCACTGTACCCAGATAGCAGTTAAAATCACGGATGTAACGCACCGTTTTAGTCGCTTTGAATTGCAGGTTCTCCATGGCGATGATACAGTCCACTCCCAAGTCTGATGCCAGCTGTTGGACTTCCTCCTGACTCAACGTACTTTCGCGTGGAAACTTATCATTAGCCCGTAAGGCGGAATCACAGATCACCACTACATCGAAATAGTTCTGATGAGCGATTTCTTCAGCCAGTGATTCGGCCGCAATCTTAACATTGCCATTCGCATAGGCTGTGGCATGACTGATTTCGGGGACATTTTCCTTAGGCTTTTCGGTTTGTGTGATCAGCTTGTTATCCGGTTCGGTGCTGGTGTTATTCACGATAGCCACTTTGCGGAGCTGAGAAGGAAAAGTCATGTCTCCGGGCTGCATGTAGTCAATAGAAATCTGCTCCAGGCTCTGACAGCTGCCGAGCGCTAACAATAGCAGAGAAACCAATGCCAGTGAATAGAATTTTGCCATAGTCTTGATATCTTTAGTAGTTTAAGCAAAAGTAGTATTTTGAATGAATAAAAGAAAGCCTCAAACAGTTTTTAACCGTTTGAGGCTTTCTTTTAGATTATAATCTTACACCGGACTGCTGTCAAGCATTCTGTCCGTGGCAGTTTTTATACTTCTTACCGCTTCCGCATGGACAAGGATCATTACGTCCTACTGTCTTTTCCGCACGGATCGGTTCGCGTCTTTGTTGCTCGCGAGTATCCTGACTGGCAGCAGCCTGTTGGTTCGGATCGCTCAGATCTTGCTTCTGCTCACGATACTTGCTCATATCCTGACGCTGCTCGGGAGCTGCCTGACGTACTTCTACACGGCGTGGGGCCTGTTGCTCGTCTGCCGGAGCTTCCTGTACAGGGATCTGTCCACGCATCAGAATAGAGATAGTCTGGTTGTTGATCTTGTTCACCATAGCGTCAAACAACGTTACGGATTCCAGCTTGTAGATCAACAGCGGGTCTTTCTGTTCGTAGCTTGCGTTCTGTACAGAGTGTTTCAACTCATCGAGTTCACGCAGGTTTTCTTTCCATGCTTCGTCGATAACGTGCAGCAGGATTGATTTCTCGAACGATTTCACCACTTCTTTTGATTCGGACTCGTAAGCAGCTTTCAGATTACAAGAGATATTGTACATCCGTTTTCCGTCTGTGATAGGAATCAGAATGTTTTCGTACATATGTCCCTGGTTTTCGTATACTTGCTTGATGACCGGATTAGCGATTTGTGCCAGACGTTCCGTTTTGCGTTTGAAGTTCTCCATGGCAATGTTGAATGTCTTTTCTGCCAGAGTATCCTTCTTTTCATTGCGGAATTCTTCTTCAGTGAACGGAGTTTCCATAGCCAATGTCTGGAGCAGTTCCATCTGACAACCTTCGTAGTCGTTATTCTCGATTGCATTCGCGCAACGGTCCCAGATCATATTTACGATATCCATACCGATACGTTCGCCCATCAGAGCGTGGCGACGCTTGGTGTAAACAACGGTACGTTGCTTGTTCATCACGTCGTCGTATTCCAACAGACGTTTACGGATACCGAAGTTGTTTTCTTCCACCTTCTTCTGTGCACGTTCGATAGAGTTGGAGATCATCTTGTGCTCGATCATTTCGCCTTCCTGGAAACCGAGTTTGTCCATTACGCTGGCAATACGGTCGGAAGAGAACAGACGCATCAAGTCATCTTCCAGTGACACGAAGAATACAGAAGAACCCGGGTCGCCCTGACGTCCTGCACGACCACGCAACTGGCGGTCTACACGGCGGGATTCGTGGCGTTCCGTACCGATGATTGCCAAACCGCCTGCGGCTTTCACTTCCGGGCTTAGCTTGATGTCGGTA
>ENA-OPSN01000197-OPSN01000197.1-human-gut-metagenome-genome-assembly--contig:-NODE-197-length-32711-cov-3.286073_pt1 | contig 32711 bp, 18 predicted proteins | sample MGYA00241808_ERZ501907 | MGnify/ENA primary metagenome ERZ501907 (study PRJEB25962, sample SAMEA2042218) | human gut metagenome | biome: human gut; feature: human-associated habitat; material: faeces...
CCATATAATAATAGAAGCAATTCTGCAGCATCTGTTTAACCTTAACATCCAGTTTGAAGTGAAAGATCTTTCAAAAGCCAAGGAAATTTCCGTATGGGCTCCGGGGTATTTCTCAGTGAAGCAGCTTGTAAAAGAAAGACCGAATATTGTAATTACATTGATTCCGGAAAATCAATATAAATACAATGAAACGATGGTTCTTCCCTTCCGTCGGGAAGGGGAAATGCAGCTGGAAGATTATACAGCAGCTACCAATATCACAAAAAAAGATTTTATGTTGGGTACGACAAAGATCGATCGTGCATTGACAGGACAAATTGCTGGGTTGCAAATGAAACGCAGTAGTGGTATGCCGGGAGAAGGCAGTTATTATAACTTGCGCGGTATCCGCACATTGACTGGTGATAACGCTCCTTTGATTGTGATAAACGGAGTACCTCATATGCCTGATAAAACACCTTCGGAACTGATTGGCGGCTTTACCCGTGATATCTTTCAGTTCTATCATTTGCAGGATATACAGAATATCACTGTATTGAAAGGTGCGGAAGCAGCTATGTATGGTTCAATGGGCTCCAATGGTGTAATCTTGATTGAAACAGACGGTACCGCATCTAATGACTTGGAGACTAGGGTGAGTTACTATGGATCATACGGAATCAACTGGAACGATAAGCGGATGCCGGTGATGGGACTGGATGATTACAAGCAGTATCTGGCAGATATGGGTATGACGATTTCTAAGGATCCGCAGAACTTCTATACAAATTTCCCCTTCATGCAGAATCCTAACGATCCACGTTACAACTATTTGTATAACAATAATACAGACTGGCAGGATTTGATTTACAAGAACACAGCGTCCACCGATCATCTTTTCAGAGTAGAAGGTGGTGACAATATTGCTAAGTACGACCTGTCGTTAGGGTATTATCGCGAGAATGGTCTGATGGATAATACAAGTATGGAACGTTTTCATACATTACTGAATGCTAATGTATTGGTCAATAAACAACTGAACATTTTTGCAACGGTAGGTTTAGCTTATATGAACGGACATTATCAGACGCAGGGTATGGATATTACGACGAATCCTATATTGGCAGCTTACGCAAGATCTCCTTTCCTAAGTCCATACGAAAAAGACCGCGAGGGAAATACACTGAAAACTTACGCATCTCATTTCTACGGACGGAGCAAGAGCCGAGATTACAGCGTCAGCAATCCTTTAGCTATCATTAATACGTTGGATTCTCGTAATCGCCAATATGATCTGAATATGAAAGCCGGTATCGCATACAATCCTTTTCGAGAACTGACACTAACTGGAACAGTAGGTTTGTATTATAATTACGATAACGAACATCTCTTTATCCCTGGAGCAAGTGAAGCTACTATAGTACCGCTAAGTGATAAATACGGTGTGCGGAATAATGCAGTAAGCGACGGAGTAGCTGTAACGACTAATTTCTTTGCTAACTTGAATGCCAGTTATAAGAAAACGTTTAATTATGTTCACCAGTTGAACGCAATAGCCGGATGGCAGTTGATGACTACTAAGAATGAATATGATGCGGGAGAAGGACGTAACACCGGTAATGACTTCTACCAGACATTGGGTAGCACGACTGACGGAAGACGTTTCTTGGGTTATATCAATAGCTGGAACTGGACAAACTTCTACGGACATGCCAACTATACTTACAATAGTATGGTACAGGCATCTGTGAATATAGCTGTTGATGCAGCTTCTTCTACCGGTACGGATGTTGCCCGTTTCTATACATATCCGTCAGTAGGAGTAACCTTGCTAGGGAAAGGATGGAAACCGCTTCTCGATGCTACATGGCTCAATAAGCTGAATGTACGTGCCGAATACGGACTGACAGGTAACTCACGTTTCTCTTCACAGATGGGTGGATACTATTACTCCACAGTACCTTACATGCAGTTGTCAACCATCGTTCGCTCTAATATCCCGAACGTATCATTGAAACCGGAGAAGAATGCTTCCTTGAATCTCGGACTGGACTTGTCTGTACTGAACAATCGTTTGAACCTAACTTTTGATTATTACAATAATCAAATCAGCGATATGATATCTGCTATGCCTCTTTCATCTGTTTATGGATCGGTTCCTTATTATGCGAATGTCGGTAAGTTAGAGAATACAGGTATAGAGTTGTCAGTGCAGGCTTCATTGGTACGCACTCGTAACTTTGAGTGGGTCGTAGGTGGAAACATCACTCGCTCCAGAGATAAGATCAAGTCATTGGGTGGTGAGGAACAAATCGTGTTGAGTTACGATAATGGTGTGCAGATGGTCAACCGTGTGGGAGAATCTTCTTACCAATTTTACGGTTATCAGGCAAATGGAGTATACTCCACACAAGCTGAAGCTGACGCTGCAAATCTCAGCAACCGTACCGGACGTCGTTACAATGCCGGAGATGTACGTTTTGTAGATCAGAATGGCGATAACCGCATCGACGATAAAGACCGTGTTCTTCTTGGCAGTGCTGCTCCCTCTTATTTTGGAGGTTTCTATACACAACTGAAATACAAAGGATTCGCACTTTCTGCAGAGTTCTCATATTCAAAAGACAACATCGCATACAATGCTGTCAGACAACAACTGGAGGCTATGTCTACCACTAACAATCAGAGTATTGCAGCCGTAAACCGTTGGACAGTAGAAGGACAGAAGACCGATATGCCGAAGGCAACATGGAAAGATCCTGTGGGTAATAGCTATTTCTCTTCTCGCTGGATGGAAGATGCATCTTATCTGAGAATGAAGAATGTGACATTAAGCTACACTTTCTCTAAAACACTTTGGAATTTCTTCCGTTCGGGAACAATATATGTGACGGGCGAAAACCTGTTGACCTTTACAGATTATCTGGGAATGGACCCTGAATTCTCTTATTCTTATGCTGAGAATATGCAAGGTTTTGATAATGCAAAGCTAATGCAACCCAAAACAGTGAAAATGGGCGTTAATTTAAAATTCTAATGAAAATGAAAAAGTTTAAGATAGAAATAATACTTATGGGGGTGCTGGCGATGATGTTCGCTTCGTGTAGTGACTTCTTCGAGCCGAATAATGATACGACCTTGAATGGTGATAGATATATCAAGGAAGGCAGCGAGCTTTATTCCGGTTTTCTGGGTATTATCACAAAGATACAAGCTATTGGAGACAAAGCTATTTATCTGACCGATATGCGTGGAGAACTGTTGGAACCTACCGAAAATACACCGGCTGACCTTTACAGCATTTATAATTATGATGATGATTTGAGCGGTAACACATATGCCGACCCTGCCAAGTATTATGATGTAATCATTGCTTGCAATGATTATTTGCAGAAAGCAAAAGAATACCGAGATACACATGTCACTACCGTAGATGACGATGATTATAGAGGTCTGATTAGTAGCACGGTGAGGTTGAAAACATGGACTTATCTCATGTTGGCAAAGATATATGGACAAGCTATATGGTTCGATGATCCGATGCAAAGCATGAAAGATATCGTCAGCCGGACTCCTAAGAACTTGAGTGAGCTTGTCGATGAATGCGACAAACTGTTGAATACAGGCTTTGATGGAATAAACGGTACATACAATATGTCATGGAATGAGTGGCTCGATCCTGCTAACGGGGCTACTTCTACAAACGATGAATATAAAAGATGGAATATGATGGTTCCCGGATATTTCGTACTGCAAGCAGAAATCGCACTTTGGAAAGGAGATTATCAGAAGGCGGCTACAACAATTCTTGGAGAAATGAGCAGGACCTTTGCTTTGGCTGAGTATCAGGGAAATGTTGCTAATATCAAGTATATGCGTTCGGGAAGTTACGGGAGTAATTACGGTCAGCAATATGACTCCGAGATGCCGATGCTGACAGCAACCGAATCTGTTATTATGTATGATTATAAATATAATCAACAGAATTCGTTATTGAATCATTTCGACCGTAGCGGAAGCTATATGATGCGTGCTTCCGTGCCAGGATCAAAACGTTTTGAAGATACTACTTTCAATCCGTCTGCTGATGCAACGGCAATTAAAACATCTGATGCACGTTTCAGAGCTATTCAGGAAATCGAAAAGGATGTGGAATATGCGATACGCAAATACCGTGGCTTTAGAAAGAGCGGACATACTGTTGCTCATGACGATACATATATAATGATTTATCACACTTCTGATCTTTATTTTATGGCGATTGAAGCACTGAATAATATGGGACGTTTTGAGCCGGTATCCGTGCTGATGAATACTGGTGTCGACCCTTTCTACGGAGCCGGTGTAGTATTGGGCGAACAATGGCAGGGATTGAATTGCAACTGGGGATTGTGGACAACACTTTATGCGGGATTCCGCCGTACGTATGCTGATAATGGTGTTCGCGGTATTTTAGGACTGGGCAAGCGCGATATGTGGCAGACTCCGGAAGACATCAAAGAGGAGATTATAGCAGAACAAAGATTGGAAGGGTTGAGTGATGAAGACAAGATCAAAAAGCATAATGATATCGAATTGGTGAAAGAAGCCTTCTTGGAATTCCCTTGTGAAGGAAAGACTTATCCGCTTATGATTCGTGTGGCAAAGCGTTGGAATGACTATTCATTCATAGCAGATTTTGTCGGACAGAAGTATGAATCCGATCTTGCTAAGCAAGCGGAAGTAAAGGCCAAGATCATGGGTGGTGCTTACTTCGTACCTTGGGACTTGCAAGGTAAGTCTTCTTCTCATTAATAGCATGTTTTTCAATCAAAAAAAGAAAATTATGAAGGATATAACAAAAATAGCTTGTTTACTTTTGGGACTGATATTATCAGTCCCAATGAGTGCACAAAAGACATATTATATGGACCCCGAGGGAAGTGATTCTAATCCGGGAACGTCTGATAAACCTTTTGCAACTTTAGTAAAAGTGCAGGAAGTGGTAGCTGCGGGAGATGTGGTTTATATCAATCCGGGAACCTATGTGGTTCCTGCCGACCAACTACCGATGACTACTACTAATAGCGGACTTTATCATTGTGTGTTCCACTTGAATAAAAATGGTGAGGCAGGCAAGCCTATTTCTTATCTGGCCAATCCGAATAGACAGGGGAGACCTGTCTTCGATCTTTCGCAAGTAAAACCGAAAGATCAGCGTATTACAGTGTTTTATGTAACCGGTTCTAATCTTTATCTTAAAGGATTCGATGTTATTGGTACACAAGTCACTATTACCGGCCATACGCAATCAGAATGTTTCCGTATTGTTAAAGGAGCCAATAATAACAAGTTTGAAGATTTGAGAACGCATGACGGTATGGCAATCGGTTTCTACTTGCTTGGCGGAAGCAATAATCACATCTTAAACTGTGATGCTTACAACAATTATGATTCGGTTTCAGAAGGTGGCAAAGGTGGTAATGTCGATGGTTTCGGCGGTCACATTAACTCATCTTCTGCCGGCGAAGGTAAAGGTACGGGAAATGTATTCGAAGGATGTCGTGCATGGTACAATAGCGATGATGGTTTCGACCTCATCAATTGTTTTGAGGCAGTGAAGATAATCAATTGCTGGTCGTTCTTAAACGGATACAAGCCCGGCACAAAAGAGGCGGCCGGTGACGGTACCGGTTTTAAAGCCGGTGGTTACGGAATGTCTGCCGATAAACTTCCAGCCACACCTGGCATAATACCTCAACATGAGGTACGCAATAGTTTGGCTTATTACAATAGATTGAGAGGTTTTTATGCCAATCATCATCTGGGCGGAATCATATTCGAGAGCAATACGGCTGTCAATAGCGGAGAAAACTATAATATGACAAACCGTGAGTTGCCCTTGGCACTTCCTCCGACTGATGTGAGCGGATATGATCATATTATTAAGAACAACCTATCCTTTGTTTCAAGATCGGGAAGTAAGCATATCGTAACAGTGAACAGGGCGAAGAGTGAAGTATCCAACAACTCTTTTGATGGTAGTGAGGAAGTGGTGGAAGCTGACTTTATCAGTCTGGAAGAAGCGGAATTGATGAGAGATCGTAAGCCCAATGGAGATCTGCCTGATGTTAATTTTGGAAAACTGACTACTGATGCGGAATTACGTTTTTGGGGAATGGGATGCTTTGCTACAGGTGAACCTACTGATCTTGATTTTGGCTGGTTGAAAAAGCCGACAATTGTTGTAGTTGGCAGTAAAGCCAGTGTAGTGGGCCCCGAAGCGGCATTGTTCACGAAGATGTATGTGATTGTAGACGGTGAAGAAACGGTGGAGTTTGATAAGAACTCAATAGACTTGTCAGACTTTAGTGGTGTGCTTGAAGTGAAAGCAGTCATTGAAGATGCAAACGGAAACGTTACAAAATCCATTGCGTTTAAATTTAAAAGATAAAACAGATAAACTTAGAATAATATGAAACAGTTTATTAATATTTATATAATATCTTTTGTCTTGATATTATCTCAGCTCAGTCTCTTTTCGTCTTGTAAAGACGAAGATACGGTTGTTGAACTGAAACTTGATCGTACAGCCATTCAAATCAAAGAAGGAAGTGAAGGCATACTAAAGATTGAAGGCGGAAACGGTGGATATCAGTTTTCTTTTTCTGAAGAAGGCTATGCTACCGCCAAGTATCGTGAAAATTTAATATACATTCAAGGAGTGAAATACGGTAAAGTGGTCTTGACTGTAACCGACTTGGAAGGGCACAGTGTATCACTTGATGTAGTAGTGGTATCGAGTGTGCTGAGCACCGATAATCAGCGTTTTGTATGGGGAAACATGATTGAATTGAATAAAGCCAATAATTGGAGCTTGTTCATCGATACCAATAGTGTTGCTATTACCAACGTATTGGAAGGAAGGCAATATGTTTTATCCTGCGATGGTGATTTGTCCGTTGGTGTAAAGGCGAATGCCACGTTAGAGATCTTGAGTAGTAAAACAGGAGCTGAACCGGAGATCGTGCAACTGGCTGGAATGGAAGTGTTGCAAATAAAAGATGGCCTTTGCTCTATTGTTTTTAGTACGGCAGACCGTATGGGTGAGCTTGTGTTTCAGAAATAGATATACACTGAAGATAAATAAATCGATCTGATATCAAGTAAAGCTTGGCTATCAGGTCGATTTTGTTATATTGGGCACTTTCAATACAATCAATGATATCGCTGTTTGCTGGAAGAAGACCGTTTATTGAACAAATATCCATTTAAATGAATGATATTCTATTTATCATTCGGGTGGTATTTTCTAATTTTGTGATGTGAAACCAGTGATAACGTTCCTTATAATGGAACTCCTTATACTAAATTTGTCACATGAAAAACATATCTGTTCTTTTGTTCTTGCTCATTACTTTGGCATTGAACGCACAAAACAATAAAACTTCCGGACTCAACGCCCGCCAGTTTCATAAATACTGGAAAGTAGAATCTGAATCTCCGGATTATAAAGTAACTTTTTTAGGGGATACGGTTGAAATTCTTTCTCCTAAAGGGCTTACTCTTTGGAGGAAAGAGAAGATGAGTGGTAAAGTAACCATTGAGTATGACGCATGTGTGGTTGTTGAGGTTGAGGGCGATCGTTTGAGTGACTTGAATTGTTTTTGGATGGCTTCGGACCCTCAGTATCCCGATAATATATGGAAACGTGAGAAATGGCGTAGTGGGATTTTTCTAAACTGTTACTCTTTGCAACTCTACTATATGGGATATGGTGGAAATCATAATTCTACTACACGTTTTCGCCGTTATGACGGCAATGAGGCGGCTATTACAAATGCAAAAGCCCGTCCTGCAATCTTAAAAGAATATACGGATGCGGACCATTTGCTGGAAGCTAACAAGTGGTATCATATCAAGATAACGAATGAAAATAATAGGGTTAGTTATTATATAAATGGAGTGCGACTGGTGGATTTCCGCGATGCCGACCCCCTGACAGAGGGCTGGTTCGGTTTTCGCACCACCTTATCCCGGACTCGTATCGCTAATTTTCATTATGAATGTTCTCCACAGGAAATCTCAGAAATTCCATTGCACTGGATTGGTGATACTCCTCAGCAAGATAGAACGGTAAGTTTGGGTGTTCCTTTCAGTGAAGGGGAATTATATCCGGAAAATACTTTGCAGTTGATTACTGATAGAGGTGAGACTTTTCCGATAGATACTTGGGTATTGGCTTACTGGCCCGATGGCTCTGTGAAATGGAATGGGATAGCCGGAGTTATTCCGGGAAATACTGATAAACTATTACTCAAAAAGGTCGGGAAAAGATCAAAAGGAAGAGCTAATGCAAAGATTGGCGATGATGGTAGCGGTAAATCATCAATCGCGATTGTTGAAACGCCACAGAATATTCGTATTGAGACAGGTCTTATTTCCGCCTGCATCCCTCGTCAGGGAGAATTTCTGATAGATAGTATATTTCATAAAGGAGTGAAAGTAGGAGAAAATGCACGCCTTGTCTGTAATACTCAAAGTGAACCGATCTTGGAGAATACCTCACAAATAGCTTTTACCAACTATACCGGAAGATTAAAATCGGCTACAGTAGAACGTACCGGTAATGTACGGGCGCTTGTCAAACTGGAGGGTATTCACAGAAGTGAAACCGGACGGGAGTGGCTTCCGTTTGTAGTCCGTCTTTACTTTTATGCCGGAAGCGAGCAAATCAAGATAGTACATAGCTTTGTGTACGACGGAGATCAAAATAAGGATTTTATTCGTGCTTTGGGTATTCGTTTGGAAGCCCCTATGCGGGAAGAACTTTATAACCGGCATATTGCTTTCTCCTGTGCTGATGGAGGTGTTTGGAGTGAACCGGTGCAACCGCTGGTGGGACGGCGCAAACTGACACTTGACACGGATGATGAGCTTTCTCTTCAACAGCAACAGATGGAAGGCAGACGTATTCCACCGTATGAGACTTTTGACAAGAAGAATCGTGACTTAATAGATAACTGGGCTTCATGGAACGACTATCGTCTGTCTCAGCTCTCTGCAGATGCATTCTCTATCCGCAAACGTGCCAATGAGAATAATCCCTGGATAGGAACTTTTTCGGGAACCCGTAGTGAAGGATATGCTTTTGTCGGTGATATTACGGGTGGTTTAGGACTTTGCCTGCATGATTTTTGGCAGTCTTATCCTTCTTCTATAGAAATATCGGGTGCTAAAACTTCGTCTGCAACAATCACTGCATGGTTATGGAGCCCTGAAGGAGAACCGATGGACTTACGTCACTACGATAATGTAGCTCATGATTTAAATGCCAGTTACGAAGATGTTCAGGACGGAATGAGTACTCCCTATGGTATCGCCCGTACTACTACGCTGACACTTATTCCACAAGGAGGTTATGCTGGAAAAAAGGCTTTTGCCGATACTGCTAAATCGCTTTCTGAGCCCGGGATATTGTTGCCCACGCCGGATTATCTTCATGCGCAACAAGCTTTTGGTGTATGGAGTCTTCCAGATCGGAGTACTTCTTTCCGTTCCCGGGTAGAAGATCGTCTGGATGCATATATCAATTTTTATAGTACGGCCATAGAGCAGAACAAGTGGTATGGATTCTGGAATTATGGAGATGTAATGCATGCTTATGACCCCGTCCGTCATACGTGGCGTTATGACATCGGCGGATTTGCCTGGGATAATACGGAACTTGCTTCTAATATGTGGTTGTGGTATAACTTCTTGCGTACAGGTCGTGAAGATATCTGGCGTATGGCAGAAGCAATGACCCGTCATACAGCCGAAGTGGATGCTTACCATATCGGACCGAATGCAGGGTTAGGTAGCCGGCATAACGTCAGCCATTGGGGTTGTGGTGCCAAAGAAGCTCGAATCAGTCAGGCTGCGTGGAACCGTTTCTATTACTATCTCACCACCGATGATCGTTGTGGTGATCTGATGACTGAAGTAAAGGATGCCGATCAAAAACTATATGAACTAGATCCCATGCGTCTGGCACAACCTCGTAGTGAATATCCTTGTACAGCACCTGCCCGACTGCGTATCGGTCCGGATTGGCTGGCCTATGCCGGCAACTGGATGACGGAGTGGGAACGTACTGGTAATACAGCTTATCGGGATAAGATCGTAACCGGGATGAAAAGTATAGCGACTCTGCCCAATCGTATTTTTACCGGACCTAAAGCGTTGGGCTTTGATCCGTCAACGGGAATTATTACTACTGAATGCGATTCTAAGCTGGAATCCTCAAACCATTTAATGACCATTATGGGTGGTTTTGAAGTGATGAATGAAATGATACGTATGATCGACCTTCCTGAATGGAAAGATGCGTGGCTGGACCATGCAGCACGTTATAAGCAGAAGGCGTGGGAATTGAATCATAGCCGTTTCCGGATTTCCCGTCTGATGGCATACGCTGCTTATCACAAGCGGGATGCAATGATGGCTAGAGAGGCATGGGATGACTTATTTACCCGATTGGAACATACACCGGCACCTCCTTTCCAAATTACTACGCTATTTCCTCCCGAAGTTCCGGCCCCTTTGGATGAATGCGTCAGCATCAGTACAAATGACGCGGCGCTTTGGAGCCTTGATGCTATCTATATGCAAGAGGTTATTCCGATGGATGATTCTAGTGTTTTGTATATGGAGAACTAAATATTGGTAAGGAAAACTTAAGTTATCCTTATTGGGACTATAAGGTTGAGGCGTGACAAAAAGAAAGCGGTTAATGCACTGTCTGTGAAATGCATTAACCGCTTTATGAATCTCAGATGAGTCTGTCTCTTATTTCAAGTACTGTTTCAACGGACAATCAGTTCGTTTCAATCCATCTGCGATACTTTTGGCATTCATGTGTGCTCCTTTTAAGGAAGTATGTGTATGGTCGTTATTATAATAGTCTGCTGCTTTCTTGATACCTTTCTTTTCGAGCTTGTCAGCACTTATTTTATTCAGGTCGATAAAATAAGCTCCGGTAGCTTCGGCTGCTTCACGTGTCCATTTACCAAAGGATGCCGTGTTACGTTCTATCTTTCCGTCTTTCCACTTGTTACGTGGAGTATGGCTTAAAACGATAGGTATGGCGCCTTTTTCCTGAACATCCATGATAAATTTACGGAGATACCAGCCGAAAGTGTAAACGACTTGATATTTTCCTGTTTTCTCCATTAAAAAGACCTTGCTCTCTCCTCCGGAACCGGGCAATTCGGCACGGGCTTTTCCGGTATTTATCGCTCCTGTATCATTGTGCCCGAATTGGATCAGAACAAAGTCTCCAGGTTGGAGTGCATTGTATACCTTATCCCAACGACCTTCATCCAGAAAAGTGCGGGCGCTACGACCTGCCATGGCACAATTCTCTACGGATATCTTATTCAGATTGAATTCATCTGCTATTACGCTGCCCCATCCCCACATGCCGTTTTTATCGTTATCTTTATTTTTAACGGTACTGTCGCCAATGGTAAATAATACCGGACGTCCTTCTTTGCGGCTCGATCCGGTATCCTTATCCTTCTCAACCGGTTTCAGATAGTCGGCTAATTCCAGACCTTCATAAGCACGTATTCCGTCAGCAGCAGACTCTGCATTTATTTTAGCTCCGAAAGCGCTGGTATGAATGCGGTCGATATAGAACATATATTGCACTTTGTTCTTACCGAATTTTTCAAATTTGCGGGCACTGATATCGTTTAAATCAATAAAAGGAACATTCTGTTCTTCTGCTACCTGCTTTGCCCACAAACCGAATGTCTTATTGACACGAGTAATGATGGTACTGTCTTTATCTTCCCAGGCGTTACGGGGAGTCAGGGAGAATAAGATAGGATGTGCTCCTTTCGCCTTTACATCGTTGATAAAACGACGCATATATTCTCCGTAAGTATATACGGTCTCCTTTACTCCGGTTTCTTTGATAGTAACATTCAGGCTGTCCTTACCAATTCCCGGAATGGAGGCGCGGGCACGTCCGCTGTCATAAGGGCCATTATCGTTGTGTCCCAGTTCGATGATAACCCAGTCGCCGGGTTGTACACCTTTGATTACATCCGGCCAAAGGCGGTTGTAGAAGGTACGGCTGCTGGTTCCTCCCAAGGCATGATTTTCGACGGTGATCCGATTGGAATCGAAATAATCAGCTGCGTAATATCCCCAGCCCCATTGTCCGTTATTGCCATTCCCTAAGGTTCCGGTACGCATGGTAGAATTGCCGACCAGAAATAAAACCGGATGGTTGCCTTTACGGCTTGCTCCGGCAATGGGGCGTGCCGTACGTGCTTTGTTCAGGCTGTCCAATGTGTTGTCTGCCACCTGATTCACATCTTTCATAGGGGAAGCAACATTGTTTTGTGCCTGCATCTGCAGGCTGCATGTGATGGCTGTGAGCCAGCATAAACAGTGAAGTACTTTGTTTTTCATTTACTTGATAAATAATGCTCTTATTTTAATTTGTAAACCTCGGTACCTGCCAGTAGAAAACAACCTACACCATAATCTTCAAAGTCGGGAACACTTTTGTAAGTTACAGGTTGTCCGTCTTTCGGCTCTTTTCCTGTTCCTTGCACATAACCAAGGAAACCGTTCGGATGAACTGCTTCCTTTACCATTGCGTTCCATGCTTTCAGTACGATAGGCAGATATTCTTTACGGTCGAGTAATCCGTTGCGGATTCCCCAAGCCATTCCGTATACAAACAGTGCTGTGCCTGAAGTTTCTTTTCCTCCGAAATTGCTTTCGTCGTGGAGGCTTACATTCCAGAATCCATCTGTACGCTGGCATTGCTTTAAGGCTTTACTCATGGTCAGGAAATCATTGATATAATCTTGGCGATGTGTTTCATCGGCAGGGATTTCATCCAATACACGTACAAGGGCTGCATATACCCAACCATTGCCTCTGGACCAGTAGCAGTTTTTGCCGTTTGGTTCTTTATAAGGAGGATCGAAATCCTGATCACGCCACCATAATCCTTCTTTGGCATTGTACATACCGGCTTCTCCATGAGTATTACGGGTGTAAGTATACAGGTCCCACATCTTGTTATAGTACTTTTGGTCTCCGGTCATCTTTCCGAATTTGGCGTAAATCGGCATTGCCATTTGTATGGCGTCTATCCACCACCAGTCATTCACCTGCGGAGTGTTTACTACCATGTCGATACTGGCTTTTATATTCCGGATCATGTTCGGGTCGGAAGGACACATGTTGTATAAGTCAATATAAACTTGCCCGCAGCATTGATCATCCGCATTGCGGGTCGTGTTTCCGTTACGCATTCTCCATTTGTGGAAGTTAGCCCAGTCGTAAGTATAGCTATAATAATCTTCGCGCGGATAAATACTGTATAAAGCCATCAGTCCCTCATAATAAACTCCGCGAGTCCAGATATTACTGGGACGAACTCTTCCAAAAAACGAGGGTAAGGTATAATCGGCATACTTTTTCATAAAGTAGTCGTTTACCTTTACGATGGTTGCTAAAGTCTCCTTTTGTGCAGGCAACTCTTGTGCAATGACTGAACTGCAAGGTATGCTACTCAGAAGGGTTGCTGTAATGAATGAGAGGAGTAATTTCTTCATGGTATAAAAACTGTTTATAAATAAAATTAGCTACTATGATTAATTTCACAGGCAAAGATAGAGGATTCTTTTTTCCTCTTCAATGGAATATTGTCCACAAGTATTTAAATTTGTCCATAATGCCTTCAGAAAGCAGTTGTAGTGATTAAAAAGGCAATTTATACATAGATTTGTACGATATTCTATTTTATTCATAAACCATATCGCTTACTTTTGCATGATGTAATTCTAAAAATGACAAGAACACTTTGATTAATGATAAGACTATGAAATGTACAAGTATCTTTTTTAGTTTGTTGGTAATAGCGACTTCTATAGCAGCCCAGCCAAACTATGATTTCACAAAACTGAAACGCGAGCATTTAGGACGCGGCGTAATTGCCATTCGTGAGAATCCCTCAACTGTCGCTGTCTCTTGGCGTTATTTATCTTCAGATCCAATGGATGAATCATTTGATATATATCGGGATGGTAAAAAGGTGAATAAACATCCGCTGAAAAACGCCACTTTCTTTCAGGATTCTTATCAGGGGACAGCCCCCGCACTTTATACAGTAAAAGCTATAAAAGGTAAAACAGAAAGCAATTATCAGTTGCCGGCTGATGCTCCGGTAGGGTATCTGAATATTCCGTTGGTACGTCCCGAAGGAGGGACTACTCTGTCGGGACAGGCATATACTTATGCTCCGAATGATGCCAGCATTGGGGATGTGGATGGAGATGGTGAGTATGAGATTATTCTGAAATGGGACCCTTCCAATGCACATGATAATTCCCATGATGGTTATACCGGTCCTGTGATTTTCGACTGTTACAAGTTGAATGGACAGCAACTGTGGCGTATTAATCTGGGACGTAATGTACGTGCAGGCGCACATTATACTCAATTCATGGTATTTGATCTGGATGGTGACGGTCGTGCGGAAGTAGTGATGAAAACAGGTGATGGAGCTGTGGATGGCACAGGAAAAGTGGTCGGAGATGCAAATGCGGATTATCGGAACGAGCGGGGACGTATTCTGACCGGACCGGAATATCTGACCATTTTTAATGGACTGACCGGAGAAGCGATGCAGACAATTGATTATGTGCCCGAACGTGGCAATCTGATGGATTGGGGAGACGGGCGTGCCAATCGTAGTGATCGTTTTCTGGCTTGCATTGCCTATCTGGACGGAGTACATCCGAGTGTGGTGATGTGTCGCGGTTATTATACGCGTACGGTATTGGCCGCTTATGACTGGGATGGTAAAAATCTGAAGAACCGTTGGGTATTTGACAGTAATAATCCCGGGTGCGGAGATTACGCCGGACAAGGTAATCACAATCTTCGGGTAGCTGATGTAGATGGTGATGGCTGTGATGAAATTGTATATGGACAATGTACGATAAACAATGACGGGACAGGACTTTATTCTACTCGTATGGGACATGGTGATGCTATGCATCTGACTCACTTTGATCCGTCCCGTCCGGGATTGCAGGTCTGGAGTTGCCATGAGAACAGAAGGGATGGCTCTACTTTTCGGGATGCAGCTACAGGAGAAGTCATATTCCAGATAAAAAGTAATACGGATGTAGGTCGTTGTATGGCTGCCGATATTGATCCGACTCATCCCGGAGTTGAAATGTGGTCTTTGGATTCTAAAGGCATCAGAAATGTAAAAGGAGAAGTGGTTGCTTCCAGAGTCAGAGGATTATCAACTAATATGGCTGTCTGGTGGGATGGTGATTTGTTGCGTGAATTGTTGGATAGAAATGTAGTCAGCAAATATAATTGGGAAAAAGGGATTTGTGAACGTATCGCTGTTTTTGAAGGCGCACTTTCTAACAATGGTACGAAGTCAACCCCATGTCTGCAAGGAGATATTGTAGGAGACTGGCGTGAAGAAGTCTTATTGCGTACAGCCGATAATACAGCTCTGAGACTGTATGTTTCTACTATTCCCACTGATTACCGGTTTCATACTTTTCTGGAAGATCCTGTTTACCGTATCAGTATTGCGACTCAGAATGTTGCTTATAATCAGCCTACCCAGCCTGGATTCTACTTTGGTCCGGAACTGCGGGGAACTGTATTCAGAGGATGTAAAATACCTAAAAAGTAAATGATGAATTATCGTATTATTACCGTTGCCGTATTATTGGTAGCACTGCCTGCCGTTGCACAGAAAAAGAAAACAGTTGTCAATGATTCAAATACACCCTTGCATTTATTGCAACCTGCTTATCAGGGTACTTATGGAGATTTGTCGCCCGAGCAAGTTAAGAAGGACATAGATCGTGTATTTAATTATATAGATAAAGAAACACCCGCCCGTGTGGTTGATAAGAATACCGGTAAAGTGATTACGGATTATACAACAATGGGGGATGAGGCACAGCTGGAGCGGGGAGCTTTCCGTCTGGCAAGTTACGAATGGGGTGTCACTTACTCCGCTTTGATAGCAGCTGCCGAAACGACGGGAGATCAGCATTATGCTGATTATGTTCAAAACCGTTTTCGCTTTTTGGCGGAAGTTGCTCCACATTTCAAACGTGTCTATACAGAAAAAGGGAAGACAGATTCACAGCTGCTGCAAATTCTGACTCCTCATGCATTAGATGATGCGGGAGCCGTATGTGCTGCCATGATCAAACTACGGTTGAAAGACCAGACACTTCCTGTTGACGGATTAATTCAGAATTACTTTGATTTTATTATCAATAAAGAATATCGTCTGGCGGACGGGACATTTGCACGTAATCGTCCTCAGCGGAATACTCTTTGGCTGGATGACATGTTTATGGGGATTCCGGCAGTAGCACAGATGAGTTGTTATGATAAAGAGTCAAAGAACCGATATCTGGCTGAAGCGGTAAAGCAATTCCTGCAATTTGCCGATCGCATGTTTATTCCTGAAAAAGGATTGTACAGACATGGATGGGTAGAGAGCAGTACGGATCATCCGGCTTTTTGTTGGGCACGTGCGAATGGATGGGCGATGCTGACAGCTTGTGAATTGCTGGATGTATTACCGGAAGATTATCCTCAGCGTCCGAAAGTGATGGATTATTTCCGGGCTCATGTACGTGGAGTGACAGCCTTACAAAGCGGAGAGGGACTTTGGCACCAACTGCTCGACCGGAATGATTCTTATTTGGAAACTTCTGCCACTGCGATTTATGTATATTGTCTGGCACATGCTATCAATAAAGGTTGGATTGACGCAATTGCTTATGGTCCTGTTGCCCAGTTGGGATGGCATGCCGTAGCCGGAAAGATAAACGAAGAAGGACAGGTAGAAGGTACTTGTGTGGGGACTGGCATGGCTTTTGATCCGGCTTTCTATTATTATCGTCCGGTCAATGTATATGCGGCGCACGGATATGGACCGGTACTTTGGGCCGGTGCGGAAATGATTCGTTTGCTGAACACTCAGCATCCTCAGATGAATGATAGTGCCGTGCAGTATTATCAGGAAAAGCAAAAGACAACAGCTCCTATTTTTGCCGTAGATAAGGAAGACACGAAAGAATAACTTTAAACTATAAGAACCATGAAACGAGAAGCTTTTAAAATGTATTTGAAACCGGGTTATGAAGCAGAATACGAAAAAAGACATGCCGCTATCTGGCCTGAACTAAAAGCCCTGCTTTCAAAAAATGGAGTATCAGATTATTCTATATATTGGGATAGAGAAACCAACATCCTTTTTGCTTTCCAGAAAACGGAAGGTGAGGGAGGCTCGCAGGACTTGGGAACTACAGAGATTGTACAGAAATGGTGGGACTATATGGCAGATATCATGGAAGTGAATCCGGATAATTCACCCGTTTCGATTCCTCTGCCGGAAGTATTTCATATGGATTAAAACTCTCTAAGCAGATTCAGACTTAGGAGGATGTTTGATAAAAAACAGGCATCCTCCTAATACTATTTTATGATTGTTTCTTTATTATTTCAACTATCTTGATTACTTTTGTCTGGCATTTATCATTAATCTTGGAATCTATTATGACACAAAAGCGCTTATTACTTGTCGCACTTTTCATAACTCTTATCTTCAATACGGTTTATGGGGGTATTGAGCTCCGTTCTAAACAAATGAGAACGAGTGACGGTATACCGAATAATTCGGTTCGGTACATGTATCAGGACAGTAAAGGCTTTCTGTGGTTAGCTACCTTGAACGGATTAAGTCGCTATGATGGCAATTCTTTCCTGACCTTCCGTCCGGAGTCCGGCGAGAAAGTCTCACTGGCAGATAACCGGATTTATGACCTGACTGAAGATAAAAATGGTTTCTACTACTCCGGAACTATTCAGTTGTTATGATTTGCAGCGTGCTTGCTTTGTTGATTATACAGGAACCGGTGCGTTGGAGCAGAATTACTCAGCTGTATTTATTGCTGCCAATGGGGATGTATGGCTTCGGCATTCGGCCAATGGATGTCGTAGAATCGTCCACCAGGAAGACAGGAAAATGGTATCTACTGAATTTAAGACGGAACGTGGTAATTTGCCGGATAACCGGGTACAATTTATTAATGAAGATGCCGGGGGGCGAATTTGGATTGGAACGCAACGTGGATTGGTATCTGTATCTGACGGTCAGTATAAAGTGGAAGATCGTTTGCTTCATTTTACTTCTTCTCTGGCATTTAAAGATAATATGTATTTTCTAACGGCAGACGGCGATGTCTATTGCCACCAGGCTGCCAGTCAGAAAATAACAAAGGTAGCTGCTCTTTCGACTATTGCAGGTAAAACGGCTCCTACAGGCAATTTTCTTTTAAAGAATAAGTGGGTAATACTGACTAATACGGGAGTTTACAACTATGATCTTAATTCGCATCGGATCAGCGTGGATGCAGACCTCAATGTTAAAAATGGTGAAGTCATTCGTGATAATCACGGAGACTTTTGGATATATAATCATACCGGTCATGTCACTTACATTCTTGCCAAGAATGGGGCAAAAAAAGAATTTCAATTGATTCCTGAGGATAAACTGGGGTATATTGATTATGAACGTTATCACATGGTTCATGATTCCCGGGGAATTATCTGGATTTCTACTTATGGTAACGGACTTTTTGCTTATGATACAACAGAGGATAAACTAGAACATTTTCTGGCAAATATAAATGATCAAAGTCACATAAGTTCTGATTTTCTATTGTATGTAATGGAAGATCGTGCCGGTGGCATTTGGGTAAGTTCCGAATATTCCGGCTTGTCCCGCATTTCTGTATTGAATGAGGGTACTTCACGCATATACCCGGAGTCCCGTGAGTTGTTTGACCGTTCGAATACAATTCGTATGCTGACAAAAATGCCGGATGGAGATATTTGGGTTGGAACGCGTAAAGGCGGATTGTACACATTTGATTCGAATCTTCATTCTAAAATGACCAATCAATATTTCCATTCCAATATTTATGCGATCGCAGAAGATAATAGGGGTAAGATGTGGGTAGGAACCCGTGGAAACGGATTGAAAATAGGAGAAGAATGGTACCGCAATGACATTTCAAATCCAGCTTCATTAGCAGATAATAATGTATTCTCTCTTTATAAGGATCGAAAAGACAGGATGTGGATCGGTACATTTGGAGGCGGGCTTGAACTGGCCGAACCGATGCAGGATGGTAAATATAACTTCCGTCATTTTTTACAGCAGAAATTTGGTCTGCGTATGATACGGGTGATAGAAGAAGACGATAATGGCATGATCTGGGTGGGTACCAGTGAGGGCGTTTGCATCTTTCATCCGGATTCATTGATAGCTAATAGTGATGATTATCATCTGTTCAATTATACCAACGGAACTTTTTGCAGCAATGAAATCAGATGTATTTACCGGGATACAAAAGGACGTATGTGGGTGGGAACTTCCGGCTCCGGCTTGAATCTCTGTGAGCCTCAAGATAATTACCGTTCATTGAAATATGAGCATTACGGAACTTCTGAAGGGTTGGTCAATGATGTGATTCAGTCTATTTTAGGAGATAATAACGGAAACTTATGGGTTGCCACTGAATATGGTATTTCTAAGTTCAACCCAAACAATCACTCCTTTGAGAATTATTTCTTTTCTTCCTATACATTAGGTAATGTTTATAGTGAGAACAGTGCTTGTGTGGGGGTAGACGGTAAATTACTTTTCGGTACTAATTATGGGCTGCTTGTCATTGATCCGGATAAGATACAGGACAGTGAAACTTTTTCTCCTGTTGTTTTTACAGACCTGCATGTGAATGGTACTCAGGTAAATCCTACTATGGAGGACTCTCCTTTGAAACAATCTCTGGCTTATTCGGATAAAATCACTTTGAAGTATTTTCAAAATTCATTCTTAATAGATTTCTCTACTTTTGACTATTCGGATAGTGGACGTACCAAGTATATGTACTGGCTGGAAAATTATGATAAAGGTTGGAGTACTCCTTCACCATTGAATTTTGCTTCTTTTAAATACCTGAATCCCGGTACTTACATACTTCACGTGAAGTCATGTAATGGAGCAGGAGTCTGGAACGAAAGCGAAACGACCTTGAAGATTGTCATAGTGCCTCCTTTTTGGAAAACGAACTGGGCAATGTTGGGGTATGTATTGCTGCTGATTGTAACTTTGTATTTTGCTTTCCGTATTGTGCGTAATTTCAATGGTTTACGTAACCGTATTAATGTGGAGAAACAGCTGACAGAGTATAAGCTGGTTTTCTTCACCAATATCTCTCATGAGTTCCGCACTCCGTTGACTTTGATACAGGGGGCATTGGAAAAGATTCAGCGGGTATCTGATATTCCCCGTGATCTGATACACCCACTCAAAACGATGGATAAAAGTACTCAGCGAATGTTGAGGCTGATCAATCAGTTATTGGAGTTCCGCAAGATGCAGAATAATAAGTTGGCACTCTCTTTGGAAGAAACGGATGTCATTGCTTTCCTTTATGAAATCTTCCTGAGTTTCGGCGATGTTGCGGAGCAAAAGAACATGAATTTCCGTTTTATTCCGTCTATACCATCTTACAAAATGTTTCTTGATAAGGGCAATCTGGATAAAGTGACTTATAACTTATTGTCTAATGCCTTTAAATATACTCCCGACGGACAGAGTATCAAGATTGAAGTGGATACGAGCCGGGAAAATATGCTGGCTCTTCGTGTAGCAAATGAAGGAAGTACCATCAAGGAAAAGGATTTTCAGTATATTTTTAATCGGTATGCCATTTTGGATAATTTCGAGAATCAGGATGAAAAGAACTTTTCACGGAATGGCCTGGGGCTGGCTATTTCTTATAATATGGCTAAGTTGCTGAATGGTACATTGAAAGTGGAAAACACTTCTGACGGATGGGTGATGTTTACATTAACCTTGCCGGTCATGGAGCTGACTACCGGAGTGTCGGAAACCAAACGACCGATGGCGGAATATATCCCCAAGATAGATACTCAACCGATATTGAAACTTCCCCAGTATGAGTTTGATAAGATGCGCCCTACGCTTTTGGTTGTCGATGATGAAATCGAAATGCTATGGTTTATTGGAGAAATCTTCTCGGCTGACTTCAATGTGGTAACCTTGCAAGATCCCGAACGGCTGGATCAGGTGATGAATGAGGTTTATCCGAATGTGATTATCTGTGATGTCATGATGCCGGGAATGGGTGGCATTGAACTGACCAGGCGGATTAAATCGGTGAAAGAGACGGCGCATATTCCTATTATTGTGGTTTCCGGACGACACGAGATGGAACAACAGATGGAAGCCCTTTCTGCCGGTGCGGAAATGTATATCACAAAACCGTTTAGTGCGGAGTATCTTCGTATCTCTGTCTGTCAGGTGATAGAACGGAAAGAGGTGTTGAAAAATTATTTCAGTTCGCCGATCAGTTCTTTTGAAAAGTCGGACGGGAAGTTGACGCATAAAGAGTCGAAGAAGTTCCTTCAGTCGGTTTTGAAGATTATCAATGATAATATAACGAACAAAGATTTGACTCCGCGTTATATCGCCGATCGACTGGCAATCAGTCCCCGGAGTCTTTATCGGAAGATGGAAGAGATAGGAGAGGATAGCCCGACCGATCTGATTAAGGAATGTCGTTTGCACATAGCGAAAGATTTATTGCTGACCACTAAAAAGACGATTGATGAAATTGTATTCGATTCGGGATTCTCGAACAAAGTTACTTTCTTTAAGGTGTTCCGTGAAAAGTATGAGTGCACGCCAAAAGAGTTTCGGATGAAACATTTGGAAGAGGTTCAGCAGTAGCCTGTGGCGGGAATTTTTAAAGAAAAAGAAGAAGTAAATATCCGTGTTAATATAGTAAATATCCGTGCCAAAAGGTAAAAAAGGATAGTTAATTTTCTTTTGGTAGAGTTTAGTGATTTTATCTTTGTCTCATCGAAGTTTTAAGTAGATAAACTTGAAAAGTATTAATTTATTAATCTTTAATCTAATGAAAAGGAAACTTAGTTTTTTATTTCTTTCAGCATTGACCATTCCATTTTTTATGGTATCGTGCAGTGATGATAAAGAAGAACAGGAAGTGAAACCGGCAACAGATCTGGTTGTCGATAATAATTCGGTGACACTACTACAAGGAGACGAAATTACGGTGAGTATCACCTCCGGTAATGGCGATTATTATGTGAAGCCATTTGATGAAAACGTGGCGACGGCTACAATCAATGGTAAGAGTGATCCCCGTTTCCGTAGTCAGCAAACTATTTATTGCGATGATTCGGAAGGTGGACGTAAGACTCCGGGTAAATGGTATCATATAGCCATTGTATATGATGGAACGAAATCAAGTACTAAAGAGGCTTATAAAATGTATATAAACGGGGTGAGAGAAACGTTGACTCCTGCAGATAACTCTTATGAGGATTGTGCCCCTAATTCATCTCTCAATCTGACAGATGTAGGTGGAAATGATAAAGCACTGTTGATTGGACGTTCCGGAGATTCATATCGGGTAGGATATTGCAAAGTTTATCAGGCACGGATGTGGAAGAGAGCGTTGGACGAAAGTGAAATTAAAGCGAATATGTGCAAAATCCTTAATGCAGAAGAACACTCTGACTTGATGGGATATTGGGTATTCTCGAAAGGTGTCGGAGGTACTACAGTTTTTGAAAATTGGGGAAATGGCGGCAGCGGATTGGATGCGCAAGTTTGTTTGCAGAATATAAGCGAAAATAAACCTGCCTGGGGAGCGGAACTTCCTGCAACTTATAATGGAGATAAGAGCCGCTTTGAACCAATTGAATGTCCTCATTCATACTAAAACTAGGAATATAATAATATGAGAAACAATATGATAACAAAAAAACTAATCAAATTTGCCCTGCTGTTTTTTCTTATCGGACTGACGGCTTGTGACAATAAACTGAATCCGGGATTTGATCCGGATGATTATGAACCGATTGTTCCGCCTGAACCTGTTAGAACAATGGATGCAATGGCTAGTGGCGAGCGAGTAGTACTTTCGGGTGCTTCGTTGACGGATATTGTTCTGAAATGGACGCCTACCGAGAAACACGGAAATACAGTATATCGTTATGAAGTATTGATTGATACGATCGGGGGAGACTTTACCAAACCGGTAGAAACGATCTTTTCTGACAATAACGGTTTGGAATCACAGTTGACTTTAACCCATTATCAGGCAAACACAATAGGTAAACTGGCTAAATTCCGTTGCAATACCAACGGCACACTGCGTTGGAAGGTGCGTGCTTATTGCGGATTGGATCAGGCTCTTAGTAGTCTGGAAGGTTATTTCGTAATTTTTATGATGGACGGCATTGATGATATGCCTTCTGAAAACGAGCCGGTTTATATCACTGGCGTGGGCACGGAAGATGATGGTGATGAAGCGGAAGCACAACAAATGCTCCGTCAGAATGAAGGAATCTATCAGACTTTCACTCAATTGAAAGCCGACCAGCCATTTATATTTATGTCTACTGTAGAAGGTCGCAAATGCTATTATTATGTAGACGACAACGGAGTGTTGCGTGAGCGTAATGATGGTGAAGACTATACAGTTACGGTTCCTCAATCAGGCATCTACCGGATTACCATCAATATGGGTGAACAAACGATCAGTTACGATGAAATAGGAGCTGTATATCTTTATAACCATTCGGGTGGGTATAGACAGGATTTCAACTATCTGGGATATGGCAAATGGGGTGTGAAGAATTATACTGCCCGGAAACAAACGGAAAGTTGGGCAGGAAGCGGTGAAACCCGTCATAGCTTTAAGATGGAAATCAACGGAACAACCTACCGTTGGGGACATAAGGAGAAAGATAAAGGGCAACCGAATCTGACTACCGACAACAGCTATTATAATTTATATCAACTGGCATTGGGCACAGATCCATGGGATTACAGTTTCCGTTTCTGCGACGAATTACTGCAATGGGGCGAAAAGCAGGGAAATGTCTATTATGCTACGGTGAAAACCGATGTAACCCTCTATTTCAATGCAGAGTTTGGAACGTACACCCACCGTTGGGTAGCTTCGGAAACGAATGAAGATTAAAACTGAATAATAATATGAAGAACTATATAGTATCATTATCAAAAAGAGCTTTGTTGTTAAGCGGTGCACTGGCAATATTTACAGCTTGTGACGACGGCGATCTGGGAGACATCTACAAAGGTAATTCATCCGGTGAATATGTGTCGGATGTGAACTGGACAGATGCAGCCGACAAAAGTACGGGAACTTATATCAAATATTTCTATGAGAATGCCAGCGGACGGGATACCTTTTGCGGAAGCATTTACTGGGAAAAACCGAATACACCGGAAACCGGAGAACCGGCAAGCACGGGCGGTAGCGGCGGATGGTCGCAGGGACATGCATTGGACATCGTGATCGATGCTTATATCCGTCACGCAAACAATCCCGAATATCAAGCTCATTTGTATGAAAACATCATGAAACCTTTCCTGCCGGCTTTTGATGACTGGAATGAACATTGCGGTTATGGTGGCAAAGACTTCTGGAATAACTTCTATGATGATATGGAATGGATGGCACTGTCTTGTCTGCGGGTTTATGAATTGACTGGCGATCAGGATTACTACAGTGCGTTGATGAAGATGTGGAACCATATCAAGGGAGCGAAGAATGACTATAAAGGGGTAGGAGGAATGGCATGGAAAACGGATGCGCCGGCTTCACGTATGTCTTGTTCCAATGGTCCCGGTTGCCTTCTGGCTATGAAATTGTATCAACTTACCGTTAAGGAGGCTAAAGATGGCTGGGAAGAGCAGGCTGCTTATTACCTGAACTTCGCCAAAGAGGTATACAACTGGATGACGGCTTATCTGTGTGATATTTCCACCGGACAGGTATATGATAATCTTAGTATTAAAGATGACGGAACACCGGGAGATCCTGATAAAGTAGCCTTGTCTTATAATCAGGGAACATTTATGGCGGCTGCCCTGGAGCTGTACAACGCTACCGGTGAGGATGAATATCTTCGTAATGCGGTTGCTTTCGGCTCTTACCAGGTGAATAAGAAGATGGATTCCAACTATCCGGTATTCAGTGGTGAAGGAAATTCGGGAGATAATCTTTTATTCCGTGGAATATTTGTCCGTTACTTCCTGGATATGGTGAAACAGCCGACTAACAGCCTTTATCCGGAAAAGACCAAGAATAAGTTTATCGCTGCATTGCGCAGCTGTTCTGATGTGCTTTGGACGTTGGCTCATCCCGAAGGCTATTATGTGTGGGAGTACGATTGGGCAAAAGCACCGACCTTCGGTAATCGTGACAACAGGGAAGATCGCCTGACAATTTCCTTGAATGCGGAAGTCCCGGGAGCAACAATGATTGAAATCCGTGCCCGTTATGAAGACTGGGTGCAAGGTAAAGCAACGGAAAAGGCCAACTGGGTCGGACCGGATTTCGGTAAGAAAGCAGAGGAATAAGATTGATTTATTACACATAGAAAATCGAAAAGAAAGATGATACATATAAAAAGAAATATTTGTCTGGTGGCTGTTTCTTGCACTCTTCTTGCAGGTATACCTTTGCAGGGTGTGGCGCAAACGGGAAGAACGGCAAAGGTGCAGACCACACAAAGTAATAAAATAACAGTGTCGGGTACGGTATTGGACAAGACGACAAATGACCCGTTGATCGGTGTGTCTGTTGTCGTGAAAGGGGTGGCCAATGCAGGTACGATTACAGATATGGATGGTAAGTTTACATTGAAGCTGCCTTATGCGGAAGCTCCGTTGGTGTTTTCTTACCTGGGTTACCAGCCGCAGGAAATTGTTCCCGGTGCAAAGAAGGAACTGACTGTCTTACTACAGGAAGATACGAAAGCCTTGCAGGAAGTGGTTGTGGTAGGTTATACCAAACAACGTAAAGAAACGATGATCGGTTCTGTTGCTACCATCACGACAAAAGATCTGACGCAAAGTCCTACTGCCAATATCAACAATGCGCTTGCCGGACGTCTGCCGGGGTTGATTGTAAACCAGTATGCGGGTGGTGAACCGGGTGTGGATCAAAGTGAATTGTTTATCCGTGGTAAGGCAACTTACGGTAACCAGAGTGCCATTGTCATTGTCGATGGAATCGAACGTGACATGAGTTACCTCGCACCGGATGAAATTGAAACATTCACTATCCTGAAAGATGCTTCGGCCACTGCCGCTTATGGTATCCGTGGTGCAAATGGTGTAATCGTTATTACTACCAAACGTGGTAAGGCAGCGGAAAAGGCAACCGTGAACCTGAAAGCCTCTATCGGTATTAACCAGCCGATCGGTTTCCCCGAATATTTAGGCTCTGCCGATTATGCAACTTTATATAATGAAGCCAGATTGAACGATGCCAAGATGACGGGCGCAGACATCAGCAGTTTGAACCTTTTCTCTCAACAGGCGATTGACAATTTCCGCCGTGCGAAAGGAGACAACTCCGATGGTTTGGGATATGACTGGGATTATTATGATTTTGCCTTCAAACCCGGTTTGCAGGAAGATGTCAGCCTCTCCATCCGTGGAGGTACGGACAAGGTACGTTATTATGTATTGGCCAATTACTTTTCACAAGGCGGTAACTACAAATATTCGAATGCCGGTGAATATGACTCGCAAACCAAGTTCACCCGTTACAACTTCCGTTCGAACATCGATATCAACATTAATCGTTATTTGAGTACCCGTTTGGATTTGGGGGCCCGTATTACCGACCGTAATGCACCGGGTACAACAGCCGGTCGCCTGATGACCATCTGTGCTACCCAGCCTCCATATCTGCCCATCCTGGTGGAAGAAAATGCGCATCCGCAGAATGAGGAATACATTCAGCAAAATCCTCGTGGAATGCTTTATGGTGACAATATCTACCGTTACAATCTTCTGGGTGAATTGAGCCGTACCGGTTATCTGAATGAAAAGAACACGTATCTGAATGGTAGTTTTGCCATGAATCTGGATATGGAATTTCTGACGAAAGGATTAAAAGCGGAAGTGATGTTCTCTTATGATGCTTCTGAAGGACGCTGGATTAATCGCAAACTGGATACTTACAAAGACGGTTATCGTGAATATCCGAAATATGCGACGTTTATGCCGATCGAAGGTTCGGATGCTTATATGGCAGGCGGACACTATACGGGTGCTTACAAAACGGGTAACAAATATGATATTGACCAGACTATTGGCAACGGATTCAGTCATAACGCTTCTGACGGACGTACTTATATACAGGCACGTTTGGATTACAACCGTTTGTTTAGCAACCGCCACGAAGTGACCGCCATGTTATTGGCAAACCGTGGTAACCGTACTGTTAACAATGAACTGGCTTATCATAGCCAGGGTATCACCGGACGCTTTGCTTATTATTATAATCAGAAGTATCTGATGGAATTTAACTTCGGTTACAATGGTTCCGAAAACTTCGCTCCGGGCAAACGTTACGGGTTCTTCCCAGCTGGTTCAATCGGTTGGGTAGTCTCTGAAGAGGAATTTATGAAAAAGGCTTCCTGGATTGACTTCCTGAAAGTAAGAGCCTCCTATGGTTTGGTAGGTAGTGACAATGTCAGCAGCCGTTTCCCATATCTGGCTTTCTACGGTGGTGGCAGTGGTTATGATTTCGGTAATAACTTTGGTACGAATGTAGGCGGTACTTCCGAAGGTAATCTGGCTAATGCGAATCTGACTTGGGAGAAAGCCCGTAAACTGAATGTCGGTATCGACTTTACTACCCTGAACCAACGTTTGGCATTGACGATAGATGCATTTTATGAATATCGTTTTGACATTATTACAGATATGAATAGTGACGGTATCATGGGATATCCGGATATTGTAGGTAAAGATGCAGCTTTACAGAATCTGGGTGAAGTAAGCAACCGCGGTGTGGATATCGAATTGAGCTGGAATGATAAGATTGGAAAGGATTTCCGTTACTATATTCGTCCGAACCTGACTTTCTCCCGCAACCGTTTGGAATATAAAGCGGAAGTTGCCCGCAAGAACTCCTGGCGTAAAGAAACCGGTAAACGTTTATACGAAAACTTCGTTTATGTGTTCGATCATTTTGTAGCCGATCAGGAAGAGGCTGACCGTTTGAACAAGATCGGTTATCAGCCGTGGGGACAATTAATTCCGGGAGATGTTGTTTATAAGGATTTGGATCGTAACGGAGTGATTGATGATGAAGACCGTACAGCAATGGGAAATCCGCGTAGTCCGGAACTGATGTTCGGTATTCCTTTCGGTTTCCAGTATAAGAACTTTGATTTTAGTGTATTATTGCAAGGTGCGACAAAATCATCTATTCTGTTGAATGGGGCTGCTGTATTTGACTTCCCGCAATTTGAACAAGATAAGATCGGACGTGTGAAGAAAATGCATCTGGACCGTTGGACACCGGAAACGGCTGCTACTGCCAAATATCCGGCATTGCATTATGGAACACATGATAACAACAAGAATGGAAACAGTAGTTTGTTTTTGTATGATGCTTCCTACCTGCGTCTTAAGAATGTGGAAATTGGTTACAATGTATCACCCAAATTATTACGTAAATTCCATGTGCAACAGGCACGTATCTATGTACAAGGTCTGAATCTGTTGACTTTTGATAAACTGGGTGATGTGGATATAGATCCGGAAACGAAATCCGGAGACGGAGCTTCCTGGTATCCTATTCAAAAGGTATTCAATTTTGGTATTGATATAACATTCTAAATAAGATAGAAATATGAAAAAGTTATATAGATTTTCAGCAATTGCTTTATTGGTCCTGCCGTTGGTCTTTACTTCATGTAGCGATTACCTGGATCGGGACGATGATGATAATATTACGGAAGCGGACGTTTTTGCCCGTTACGAAAAAGTGAACGGACTGGTTTCCGACGTATACGCGGCTGCAAAGAAAGCAGACCGTCCGCTGGTGTTCTTCGAGCACTTCAGCAACAGTGCCATTACGGACGAATGTGAAGGAACCAACGTAGAGGGAAACATTACGAATAACTTCAATAACGGTGCCTGGAACCCGAATTCTTTGCCCGGTAGTGTAGGGCAATATTGGGAAGCTCTTTATGAAGGAATCCGTAAAGCGAACCTGATTATAGAAAATGTACAGAAGTATAACACGCCCGACAACCCACAGCAGGATGGTGATCTTCGCAACCGTATCGGTGAGATGTATTTCATGCGTGGTTATTTCCACATGCTGTTATTGCGTATGTATGGCGAAGCTCCTTATATTGACCGTGTGATTAATGCCGGAGATAATATGGACTTCAAGAAAGAATCTGTTCATTCGATGGTTGAAAAGATTGTGACGGATGCGCAAACTGCTTATGGCATGGTTCCTAATAAATATGTGAAAACTTCCGAGAATTTTGGCCGTGTGGATAAGGGAGCCTGTCTGGGATTGATTTCTTTTGTTCGCTGGGTAGCGGCTACTCCGTTGTGGAACGGTGCTTCTCAATATGGATACAACTTGCGTCGTGTGTTTGAAAATGAGTATGCTTATGATGCTACTCGTTGGAGAAAAGCCAAAGAAGCGGCTAAAGCCGTTTTGGATTTCGAAGTCGGCGGAACCAAGCGTTATTCTCTCTATACGAAACATGATGCAAATGATTTCAAGGATCCGGCTGACGGTAATCTGAATGACAGCCGTGTATATGCTCGTTTGTGGGATATGTTTTATGATATGGATGCCTTTGCCAATGAGTATGTGTTCTTTATGACGAAGAGCAAGGATCAGGCATGGCAGGGTGATATTTATCCGCCCAGCCGTGAGGGAAGTTCGCGCCAGCAACCGGTGCAGGAACAAGTGGATGAATACGAATATATCGTAGGTGATTATGGCTATCCGGTATATTCGGCAGAAGCCCGCAAAGGTGGCTATGATGATACTAATCCGTATGTGAAAGGTACTCGTGACCCGCGTTTCTATCGTGATGTAATTTATCACGGAGCTCCTTACCGTAATAATAAGAACGAGTCGAAAACGATCAATACGGCGAGTGGTTCCGATAAGATTGGTGCTACCAATGCAACTACTACCGGTTATTATTTACGTAAATTCCAACAGGAGTCATGGAACAAATCCGGTAACTTCAGTATCAATGCGCCCGCCATCTGGCGTCTTCCGGAGTTTATTTATATTTATGCAGAGGCTTGTAATGAATTGGGCGAGGATATCGATGAAGCTTATAAATTGGTGAATACGGTTCGTGAACGTTCTTTTATGAAACCGATGCCGCCGGAAGTAAAGACTAATCAACAGTTGATGCGTGAATACATTCAGCGCGAACGTCGCGTGGAACTTTTTTATGAAGGAAAACGTCCGTGGACTTGCCGCTTGTATCTGGAACCCACCAGTAAGGAAGAGCTAGCAAAGGAAAGCCTTTGGAAATCGAGCGGGAGTGACAATTCAAAACGTACACAGAAATACTGGGCTGCCAATAACGGTGCATTGCCCCGTTGCCAGCGAATGATTAACGGAATGCGTCCGGTGCAGGATGAGAATGGGGCCATTACGGTTGACGGTGTGAAATATAGAATGGAGCGTTTCTGCGTGGAAGAACGTACGTTCTCTATTCAGCATTATCTGTTCCCGATTCGCCAGAGTGAGTTGCAGAAGACACCGACCATTGAACAAAATCCCGGATGGTAAACCGGTAGGAATGTATAACTTTAAAAAGAAAATCAGATGAAACGAATCTATACATATATGTGTCTGTTGCTTTTGTCGGTATTATCGTTTGCCGTTACAGGTTGTGATGACGATGATGACGACGATGTGGCTAAAGACTTGATAGAGTTGATTGTGAACAAACCGGTAATACGTATCGGGCAGAATGAGGAAGCCAAAGTGAATGTAGTGGTTGGAAACGGAAACTATACCGTGAGAAGTTTCAACACTGCCATTGCAACGGCTACCGTTTCCGGCGAATTGATAACTGTAAAAAGTGGCTCACAGAATGGGGCCACTACCGTCGAAGTAATGGATGGAGAAGGAGTAGTTGCCAATATTTCTGTGAATGTAGGTGTATTTGAATTGGAAGTGAATGAACCGGAGGTGATCTTGGAAGTTGCCGGTGAAAAGCAACTGATTGTTAGCATGGGAAACTTTTCCAGCAATGATGAATTGTCTTATGAGGTGGAGGATGAAACGGTTGTCAGCATGGTTAATACAGATCAGTTCCGTCCTTTCTATACTTTGACAGGTTTGAAGAACGGACATACAACAGTGACTTTTACAGACCATAAAGGAAAACAGGCAGTGGTTCAGGTGACGGTAAATCCGATTTCTATCGATGTCTCCAACCTGACACCGAGAGTGGGAGTCAACAATAAGATCATGATTACGGTAGAAAAAGGGAACGGAGGTTATAGTCTGACAGCAGAGGATGAAGAGATTGTAGCTATTCAGCAGGTGGATGACACTCGTTTCAATTTAATAGGTAAAAAAGCGGGTATCACTACCGTGTTTGTCAGAGACGAAGCGGAACAGGAATTAAGTCTGACCGTTACGGTGGTACAGGCAGATAAAGTAGCGAACCTAGGTAGCGGTAATTACTTTAAAGTACCGTTTGAATATAATGGTACGGCAGATGAATCGCTAAAGAATTTGAGTACGATCACATTTGAGGCTCGTTTCAATATTGAGTCGTTGAATGGCAATGACAATGGAAATGCCCGGATTAATACGGTGATGGGTATAGAGAAGAAATTCCTGCTGCGTGTCGACGTGCATAAGGGAGGAAGCAATGATGAAGAACGTTTCCTTCAGCTTGCTGCAGATGATAAAGGTAGTATTCGCTATGAGGGCTCTACTAAGATAGAAACCAATAAGTGGTATGATGTGGCTGTGGTATTGGATAATAGTAAGAGCGGAAGCGAACGGATTGCATTGTATGTAAATGGTGTCAGAGAAACGCTTCAATTATCAAACGGTACGCCGGATGATTTGAAAGAGATCAATCTTACTTCTGATTTCTACATCGGCCAGTCTGATGGTAAACGCCGGTTGAACGGAGCTATCAGTTATGCCCGTATTTGGACAAAAGCCTTGTCGGATCAACAGATCTCCGAGCAGAGCGGCAAGTTGTTGAGTGAGGATAAGGATGGAATGGTAGCTAATTGGTTATTCAATAATGGAAATGGTAATACCAAGACATTTGTGTCCTTGGCAGGAAAGAGCTTCGAAGCAGAGGCGGCAAATATTGTTTCAAGTTGGAAAACAGATCCGATATTGGAAACAAGTACTCCTACAGAATAATTGTAAGAAGATAGGATAATAAAAAAGCCATCCCCGGAATAGACGAAAGTAGGGATGGCTTTTTTTGTAGTGTGCTTACTATTCTTCGGCAGACTATGTCCTGCATGTTGTTGGCAAGGTTATTCCTTGACAGGCTCAGCCGGTTTGTCTTTTGATGTAGTGTCTGTGACAACTGTATCATTGACATTGGCGGCGAGTGCAACCAGTGATGCCTTTGCAGGCGCGTCTTCTTTAGTTACAGTATCTTTTACTACTGTATCATTGACAACTGTTGCATTGATTTCTGTCGGGGCTGTCACAGCTTCTGCAGAACTCTGAGCCTTTACAAGGAATGAACCACCA
>ENA-OPSN01000242-OPSN01000242.1-human-gut-metagenome-genome-assembly--contig:-NODE-242-length-29447-cov-4.591215_pt1 | contig 29447 bp, 31 predicted proteins | sample MGYA00241808_ERZ501907 | MGnify/ENA primary metagenome ERZ501907 (study PRJEB25962, sample SAMEA2042218) | human gut metagenome | biome: human gut; feature: human-associated habitat; material: faeces...
TGATTGAAACAGCGCTGTGCGCCACCTTTTCAGCGGCGAACAAGTCGCACGGTTATAGTGCATGGACTTTTTGAAGTTGATGGTGTTCAGAATCCTGACCTTGTAGCCGTTCTTCAACATCGCGTTGCCACATTCAAGCACGATAGTTCCTTTCGGGTCAGTAACCACATAGGAACTGTGACATTGTAAAAGGTTGGGCTTGAGCCAAAACCGGGTCTTGCCGCTGCCGGAGCCGCCCACCACCAGCACATTTTTGTTCCGGGCATTCTTGGGGTCAGGCGGACGGTTGCTCATCATCAACCGTTCTGTTTTGGTCAGGATGATGTTGTCGGCAAACTTGGGGGCCATGAACGGCTCAATATCCTTCGGAGTGCCCCACCGGGCAGAGCCGTATTCCATGCCGTGGCGGTACTTCTTGGCATTTTTGCCACGCAGATAAACCGCCAGCCGTAACCCTGCGCCGCAGCACAAGCCCACCAGCAAATCAAGCGGATGCAGGCTGGGCAGAGGGTTTGCAAACGCCACCGGGATGGTGCCCATCATGGACATGATCTTATCGCCCAGCTCTTTGCCCTCCGCAAGCCGCCATGCTTCGCCAAAGTTGGTTGCCACCAGCCCCAGCAGAAGATAAGGCAGATAGAGTGCCAGCAGCTTTGTCAGCTTTTTTGTGGTCACAGTCCACGCTCCTGTTCCTTGTGCCGGACTTTGCCGGGGAGTTCTGCTGCCGCCTGCACCAGTTCGTGCAGCTTTGCCAGCACGGAAGGGCGTTTATCTTTGTTCAGCAGGGATGCCGAATACTCCTTGAAAGCCGATTGGAAGGCTTCTGCGTCCGGGGCCTTGAAAAAGACCAGATACCGGGGCGGCACCTCGGAGGTGTCCTTGCGGATGGCGTAGTCAATGCCGTACTTTTTGGCGTAGCATTCCAACCCACGGATGCCGGTTTTGCTGATCTCCACGCTGGAAACGCCCCGGTTTTGCCGCAGAAGGGTGCGGACGCTCTGCTTGCCTTGGGATGCCTTGGACTGGTATAGCCGATACGTCGCCTTTACCGCCCGGAGAACAGTCCGGGCAGATAGCTTTGTGGTGGAGATCATCAGGTTGAATGATTTCTGTTCGATTTCTTCCTGCATCGTTACCACCTCCTGCACAGAAAATCGTCTTATCGGTCATGTTCCATCGGGGGCTTGCTTACAGCCTTTTCTGCGTCATTCTGAACCGATTCATCCGGAACCGGAATGACCATCAGGCGACGCCCCAGAGGGAGAAAAGCTTCGGGTTGATGAAATTCTTCTTCATACTTCTGCGCCAGCTCCGGAGAGAGCGACACAAAATCTTCCTCTCCCAGCCCCACCACCAGAAAGGTTCCGGCAATGACATCGTACATCAGCCCGTCCTCGTCCCACAGGGCACGATTCAGGGGTAGACCCATGAGCTTGCCGTCATCGGCATAAACGATGGCAACCGGGTCGGCAAAGGGATAGCTTGCGCCGATGGAGCCGCCCACAGCCTGCTGCAAAGACTTCAGGTCGTTATCGATCTCGACCTGCTGCGGATACTGTCCCGGCGCAATTTTCAGCACGGACAGGGTGTTTTCATTCTGTTCCATTATCATTCTCCTCAAAGATGGTGCTCTCCTGCCCGGCGTGGGCAGCGTTCAGCAGAGCCGCCACGAAGAAGCCGAAAAAGGCACCTGCTTCAAAAAAGGCGAAGCCAATAAAAAAGTTCAGCATAGTACACCTCAGTCGATGCAGATGCAGGTGAGCTTCTGCCCATCTGCCATCAGGGTGATGCTGTGGCTTGCCAGATACTTCTGGAACAGGTAGACCTCATCGATGGTCAGCGAGATGACCTCGCCGTCCATGTTGGTGCGGACCAGAATCACCGGACCGGTCAGGTAGTGCTTGCCGCCCATCTTCAGCACCTGCGCCGGGTTATAGCAGAGCAGCAGCGAGGTGTTGGGGAGGTTCAGACAGGCATCGTCCTCCTCAAAGCAGGGCAGGATGCCCGGAGCCTCGTCCAGCGTGATGACGGTCAGCTCCATATCCGGGGCAATGGCTGCAAGGTAGATCTCGCCGCCCCGGTTTACCGCCAGTGCAGCGCAGATGCGCACGTCAATGGTGATCTCCTCGGAGCGGATGGTACGGGTAGCGTTGTTTTTCATAGGCGTTTTCTCCTTTGCTTGCAAAAGAAAAAGACCCCATCGGGTCTTTCGTTACGGTATAAGTCAGCGTTCGTTCTGCCGCTGCTGCTTGCGCTGCCACTGTTCCAGCAGCTTGATGATGGTGTCCTCCATCTGTTTCGGGGTGTAGCTGCGGGGAAAGTATTTCCGCAGGGTGTCGTTTTTGATGACCACCTTGTCCAGCTCGTCCTTTTTCTCTTCTCCCATGACGGCAAAGGCAACATCATATGAGAAGTGCCCTTCCTGTGCCAGCTTTTTGAGCCGCTGCGCTTGGGAAAGAGACGGCGCATTCTGGGTGTCCTCTATGGCTTCTAAAAAATCCCGCTGTTGGCTTTCGTCCAGATAGGACAGCTCCACAGCGGGATTAAAAGCGATCTTCTTTTCGTCCACCATGTCCAGCAGTTCCGGGACAAGGTTGGTCAGGCGGATAAACCTTTGGACATTTCGAGCGTTGTCACCTGATTCATCAGCGACAATATCTCGCGCTTTTGCACCATTTGACTTGTGGCCAATTTGGCCACAAGTTAAATCCGACCTAGCACCTTGATTTTTTAGGGCTTCCAGCTTCATTTTGTAGGCAAAAGCTCGTTCACTGGGCAAGATGTTCTCACGTTGGAGATTGCTATCCACCATGAGCAGAACAGCGGCATCATCATCCATATTGCGGACGATGACCGGCAGGGTTTCCAGCCCGGCAAGCTGGGCGGCGTGCTGACGGCGGTGCCCAGAGATGATCTCGTAACCACCTTCCGGGCGAGGACGGGCAATCAGCGGAGACAGCACACCGTACTGTTCTACGCTTTCCACCGTGCGCTGCATGGACTCGTCATCCAAGACCTTAAAGGGGTGGTTCTTGAAGGGGAACAGCTCTCCAATAGGAATCTGCTGCACCTGTTCCCGCTGCTGTTCCTGCCGGGATTCCTCGGTGGAGAAAATGTCATCTGCCCCTTTCAGCGACACGTTTAAGCTGCCTTTCGGCATTCGCCATCACCTCCTCGGTCAGAGATTTATAGGCTTCTGCCACCTTGCCTTTGGGGTCGTGCTGGAAAATGCTCTTGCCCACAGCACTGATCTCCGCAGCACGGACAGACCGGGGAATGGTCTGGTCAAACACCTTGATCTTGCTGCCGTAAGCACCCCGAATCAGGTTGTCGATCTGCTGCCCATAGTTGGTGCGGCTATCTGTCATAGTCAGCAGGATGCCCTCGATTTTCAGTTTCGGGTTGATCTGCCGTCGGACCTTCTGCACGGTCTGCAAAAGCTGTTCCAAGCCTTTCGCAGACAGGTACTGCGCCTGCACCGGAATCAGGGTGGTGTCCGCCGCTGCCAGCGCATTCACGGTCAGCATCCCAAGGGAAGGGGTGCAGTCCAGCAGAATGAAATCGTATTCGTGCTTTGCTCCTTCCAGCACCTGCTTGAGCATCTTTTCCCGGTTCATGCAGTTGACGAGAGACACTTCCAGCCCTGCCAGTTCGATGTTCGCCGGAATCAGGTCAACGCCCTCTGCATGGTGCAGGATGCCTTCACCGGGCGGAATGCTCTGGTCGTTCATGGCTTTTGCCATCAGAGTGGAAAGGGTGGTGGGCAGTTCATCGGGCTGCTGCCAGCCCATGCTGATGGTCAAGCTGCCCTGCGGGTCAGCGTCCACCAACAGGACCTTCTTGCCCTCCATCGCCAGACCGATGCCTAGATTTTCACAGGTCGTGGTCTTGCCGGTGCCGCCTTTCTGGTTGACGATGGCTATTGTGGTTGCTTTCTTTGAAATTTTTATCACCCCCGCATCGCTAAGTCGTGATTAGTTTGGTTCTGGTAGGAAAGCTGCATCGTGGTGGGTGCGTTGTACAGAGAAGCCAGCAGGTATTGTTTCATGTTACGAATCGGGCTGCTGTTCTCTGCAAGGCGCTTCAGCACAAAGCAGATATGGTCGGCGTTCAGCTTCATAAACCGGCTGCGTACCACCTCGGCGGGCTTATCGTCCCCGGCGATGTGCAGCATCTTGCGTTTGGTGGCACAGGTGTCTACCAGTAAATCCACGATTTGATAGATGGTGTCCTCATCGTCCGGGCAGAGCCGGAGCAGAAGTTCCACCTCTAAAGACTGAGAAAAAAATTCTTCCAGTTGGGTGCGTTTGCTCATCTCATCCGCTTCTTCAGAATAGAAGGGATCAGTCTCACTCATTTCAGTATCATTCTCTTTAGTCTTATTACATCGTGATTTTGAAGGGTCTTGACTTGCGTTTTTGAAGCCTCCAGAATCGTGAAAATCACGATTCTGGAATATTGATTTTGACGATTCTGCCGAAAAGTTCTTCACATACACCAAACTTGGCTTTCCCAGACCTCTTCGTTTTCGTTCAATCAAACCAAACTTTTCGAGTTCCCGGAGCAGCTTGGTCGCTTTGTTGTCTGCGCAACACAATGCCCTCTTGACATCCTCTATCGTGAAGATGATGAACACCCGGTTCTGCTCGTCCAGCCAGCCGTTTTTCACAGACAGGCTCATGCGGTCCAGCAGGATGCCGTACAGGGTTTTGGCATCGGTTGACAGATCTTGAAACCGCTGCTCCTGAAAAAGAGCCTTTGGAATGCGGAAGAACGAAAAGAGTTCTCCAGCCTGTCCGTAAAAGTAGTCAAGGGTCATACGGTTGTGTCAAGGGCTGAAAGCAACAATGAGATAAAAACATTGTATAAACCTCCGGTGAAAAAATTTATTGAGGAATGAAAAAAGCGCAACTTCGATTTTGCAGGTCGAAATTGCGCTATGTAATTTGAAATAGAAGAGTATTGACTCACTTTAGCGGCATGAATGATATGAAACATCTTGACAGCAGGTAAATCCGACTGTAAAATACAGCCAAATGAATTCTGTGCCTAAATTGTTCTCATGCAGCTATGCTGATTGTTGGACAGAAAAACACTTTTCAACCGAATTTGCCGTATTAACGCCAAATCATACCCATTCACACACGCTTTTCTGGGGGTGCGTTTCAAGGTGGTTCGGGAGAGCGCTTGCATGGCATGCAAGAGGTCACCGGTTCGATCCCGGTATTCTCCACCAAAAAGACACTGCACAGTTTGTGCGGTGTCTTTCTTTTTTTGCACTTTTGTTAGTCCAGCCTGATGCAGTAGATGCAGTAAAATAAACGAAGAAACCGCCTTTCCCGTTCGGGAAGGGCGGTTTTGTGCTTATTGAGTATCAGAAAGAGGGCGGCGAGACGGCGAAGATGACCTGCACGGTTTCGTCCGTGGGGTTATACCATCGGTGCATGGCCCCTCCGGGGATGCGGATGCTGTCCTCGTGGTGCAGCGTATAGCTGTCGCCGTCTATCTCGAGCTGGACTTCCTCGCCGGAGTAGAAGAAGGCAACCTCTTCGCCGAAGTGGCCCTTCGGCTCACGGCAGGAGTAGGCCTTGGGCGGGATGACCATCATGCAGAACTCAATCTCGCCGCGGGTGTCCGGTGTCAGCAGTTCGTACACGACGGAAGGCTCCTGCTTGTTGCCCAGCACCATACGGGTGCTCTGGGTGACGACGACAGAGGCATTGTCTTCGTCTTTGAAAAAGTAATAGATGGGCGTTTCCAACGCCGAGCTGATGGTGCGGAGAGTGGGAATGGACGGGTTGACCGCACCGTTTTCGATTTGGCTTATCATGGAGGCCGTCAGGTTCGTCATGGCGGCAAGCTTGCGCACGCTGATTTTTTTGCTGGTGCGGATAGCCTGAAGCTTTTTGCCGAGATTCAATTCTTCCACTGTTCTTCTCCTGAATGTATTTCATTTGTATTATATCGGATTTTCGTGACTTTATCAAGGGAGAAGCTGAGAGTACTGCGAAAACTCTGAAAATGCATTTCGTTCATTTACACTGAACACATGAACGACGTAATGTTGTCTAAAAACGGGAGCCTGCTTTTGTAAAAATAGACGAAAACGCACTGAACGCGTTGGAAAATGCGGGTTTTCCGTTGACAGACACAGAAAAAACATTTATATTGATGCCAATGGAACTTAACAATTCGTTAAGTAAAAATGAACAGAATGGAAAGGAGCATATAATATGTTGGATGTGTTGATCAAGAATGCGAATATCATCGATGGCACCGGAAAGCCGGCCTATAAGGGCAGCATCGGTATTTCCGGCGGAAAGCTGGTCATGGCAGACGGCAGTGAGGAAGCCACCGCTGTCATCGACGCCAGCGGCAAGTACGTCAGCCCCGGCTGGATAGACGCCCACTCCCACGGCGACCTCATTCTTGGCTCGGAAGATGCGCACCTCTTCAAGACCACGCAGGGCGTCACGACCGAGCTGACCGGCCAGTGCGGCCTGTCGATGGCACCGGTCATGCCGGAGAATCTGGCCGCCGTCCAGAACATGCTCTCGATGGGAACGACATGGTTCCCAGACGACATGAAGAACTGGAGCAGCTTCGCACGTTTCCTCGATTACGCCGACCAGCAGAAGCTCACGGCAAACGCCAAGATGTACATCGGCCACAGCAGCCTACGCATCGCCGTGATGGGCATGGCCAACCGCCCCGCAACAGATGCGGAGCTTGACCGGATGAAGGGCATCCTGCGCGAGGCGATGGAAGACGGCGCAGCCGGCTTCTCCACCGGCCTCATCTATACGCCCAGCTGCTACGCCGAGGAAAAGGAGATCATTGAACTGGCCAAGGTCATCGCCCCCTTCAACGGCATCTACGCCAGCCATATGCGCAACGAGAGCGACAAGATCGTCGAGGCCGTGGAAGAGACCATCAACGTCGGCCGTCAGGCGGGCGTCCTCGTGGACATCTCCCACCACAAGATGCTCGGCAAGCCCAACTGGGGCAAGCAGAAGCAGACCCTCGCCCTCATGCACAAGGCCCGCGACGAGGGCATTCCCGTCATCTGCGACCAGTACCCCTACACCTGCAACATGACGACCCTGAACGCCTGTATGCCGCCGTGGTACTTCGCAAACGGTTTCCATGCCATGACCGACCAGCTGAAGGACAAGGACTTCCGCGCAAAGCTCAAGGCCGAGATGGAAGACCCCGCCACCCCCTACGATAACTACTACCTCAACGCCGGCGGCTGGGGCGGCGTCTATGTTTATTCGGCATCCAAGACGCCGGAGGCCGAGGGCCATTTCATCACAGAGTACGCCGACTCTATCGGCAAAGACCCGTGGGAGGCATTCTTCGATATGTGCGTCGCCAACAACTGTGAGACGGGCGGCGTTTACAGCAGCATGTGCGACGAGGATGTCTGCGAGATCATCCGCGACCCCTACTGCATCGTGGGCAGCGACGGTCTGACACGCAGCTGGAAGGAAAAGGGCCACCCCAGAGCCAGCGGCACCTTCCCGCACGTCATCACTTACTTCGTCAAGGAAAAGAAGATCCTCACCCTCGAAGAGGCTGTCAACAAGATGACCGGCCGCACCGCCGAGTACCTCCGCATCAAAAACAAGGGCCTCATCAAGGAAGGCTATGACGCCGACCTCGTCATCTTCGACTACGACAAGCTTCAGGACACCGCCACTTACAGCAACTCCAACAGCATCACCGAGGGAATCGACTCCGTCTATGTGAACGGCGTGCTCGTCTATAAGGACAAGCAGTTCACCGGTGCTGCTCCGGGCAAGATGCTGCGCCACAACGCATAAATACGTCTTTCCACCGAACAAAATCTACGACAGAAAGGGAAATGATCATGTCTCCATTGATCGCGTTTTTGATCGTCTTCGTGCTCCTGCTCATTGCGCTCATCAAGCTTAAAGTCACCCCCTCTGTTGGTCTGTTTGCCGCCGCCATCATCTTCGGCCTCATGGTCGGGATGCCGGCTGCGGATATTCTGAGCAAGCTGCCCGCCGGCTTCGGCAATATGATGACGAGCATCGGCCTCCTCATCGTGTTCGGCAGCATCTTCGGTGACTTCCTTGGCAACTCGGGCGCGACCGAGGAGCTGGCAAAAGGTATGGTCCGGCTGTTCGGCAAGAAGAACGATTATCTTGCGCTGAACCTCGTCGGCTTCATCCTCTCCATCCCCATCTACTTCGGCTGTGCCTACATCATGACGGCCCCGCTGGTGACTGCCTTGCAGAAGATCAGCAAAAAGAGCATGAAGGGTTATGTCATCGCCATCTTTACCGGCCTGATGCTTACCCACAGCTGCGTCGCACCTACTCCTGGCCCTCTGGCCGTCGCAGGCCAGATTGGCGCGAACGTCGGCTGGTTCATCATCTGGGGCATCATCGTCTGCCTGCCCGCCAGCCTCCTCGTGGGCTGGGTGTATGCGAACCTCGTCAACTCGAAGGAAGAAAAGCAGCGCGCCCGCGACGCGATGAAGGAGATCGTGGAGGACGAAGACCTCCTCGCTCCCGACCCCACCAAGCCCTCCGCGCTGAAAGCCTTCCTGCTCGTCATGTTCCCCATCGTCCTCATCGTTTTCGCAGCCATCTTCTCGCTGTTCGTCACGGAGGGCCCTGTCTACACCGTCATCAACTTTGTCGGCAACTCCAACATCGCCCTCTTCATCGCCATGCTCGTCACTGGCTATGTTCTGCATCCGTATATGCCTGAAAAGACCGTCATGCAGTACATCGACGCCTATGCAGACCGCACCGGCAATGTCCTGCTCATCGTGGGTGCCGGTGGATGCTTCGCCTCCATGCTGGGGGCAACGACCATGAGCACCGACCTCGTCGCCATCATGTCCGCGACCAAGATGCCCGTCATTCTGCTGGGATTCCTGCTGGCGTTCTGCATCCGCGCCGCTGTCGGCTCTGCCACCGCTGCCATGCTCACCTCCATCGCCATCGCCGGCCCGGTGTGCCTTGCCTCTGGCATGTCGCCCATCATCGCAGGCCTCTCTGTCTGTCTCGGCGCCAACGCCGCCACCTTCCCGACGGACGTTACCTTCTGGTTTCCGTCCACCTACAACGGCCTCGATACCAAAGACTGCCTCGCCACTACGACGATCCCCTGCATTCTGTCCGGTGCCATCGGCATGGTCATTCTGGTCGTGCTCAACGCCTTCTCCGGTGTCCTCCCCGGAATGTTCTGAACGTCGCTTTAGGAATAGGAAAAGGAGAATATTATGCTCTCACCAAATAAGATCATCGCAGGGCGCTCTGCTGCCGACTGGATAAGCTCCTGTCCGGTCGTGGGCGACATCTGCGAGCTGATGGAAACGGCGTGGCTCAACCCCGACAAGCAGCCGTTTGAACAGGCCAAAGCCGCCTGCCCCCTCGGCATGGCGGACATCGAGGATGCCGCTGCGCGCTTGGAGCGCTTTGCCCCGTACCTGTGCAGGGTCTTCCCCGAGACAGCCGAGAGCCACGGCATCATCGAGTCTGCTGTCCGCCCCATCCCCGCGATGCAGAAGGTGCTGGAAGAAACTTCGGACACCGCCATCGCCGGGCAGGTGTGGATAAAGCTGGACAGTCATCTGCCGATCTCCGGCTCCATCAAGGCCCGCGGCGGCATCTATGAGGTGCTGAAAACGGCGGAGGACATCGCCCTCCAGAGCGGGATGCTCCACCTGACGGACGATTACGCCGTGCTGGACACCGAGCCGTTCCGGGAGTTGTTCTCCCGCTACTCCATCGCTGTCGGCTCCACCGGCAACCTCGGCCTCTCCATCGGCATCATGAGCGCAAAACTCGGCTTCAAAGTCACCGTCCACATGTCTGCGGACGCGCGGCAGTGGAAAAAAGACCTCCTGCGCAGCCGCGGAGTCAAGGTGGTGGAGTACAAGTCCGATTACAGCATCGCCGTGGCCGAGGGCCGCAGGCTGGCCGCAGATGACCCTTACTGCCATTTTGTGGACGACGAAAATTCCAAGACCCTCTTCCTCGGCTACACCGTGGCCGCGCTCCGACTGAAAAAGCAGTTCGACGCTCTGGACATCATCGTCGATGAAGAGCATCCGCTCTTCGTCTACCTGCCCTGCGGCGTGGGCGGTGGACCCGGCGGCGTGGCCTTTGGACTGAAAATGGTGTTCGGCAATGCGGCGCACTGTTTCTTTGCAGAGCCCACGCATTCCCCGTGTATGATGCTTGGCATGGCGACAGGTGAAAATAACAACGTCTGTGTGCAGGATTTTGACGTTGACAACCTGACCGCTGCCGACGGCCTCGCCGTGGGACGCGCTTCCGGTTTCGTCGGCGCGCTCATGCGCCCCTTCATGAGCGGCTGCTATTCGATCCAGGATGAGCGGATGTACAAGCTTCTTGCCGAGCTTGCGGACGCCGAAGGCATCTACCTCGAGCCGAGCGCCCTCGCCGGGATGTATGGCCCGGTCCTGACACAGCAGGGCCGGGCGCTCGGCGGGTACGCGGAGCGCGCTGTCCCCGCAGGGGCAATGGCCAACGCCATCCACCTTGTCTGGGCCACGGGCGGCAACATGGTGCCCCGCGAAGAGATGCAGCACTACTACGAGAAGGGAAAAGCCCAATAAATGCCCTGAACCATAAAACAGCAGCGGGTATCCGGTGAGAGCCGGATACCCGCTGCTGTTTATTTATTTGATTCAGTCGTTCTTCACAGCGATGAGCACGCGGATCTTGCCGCCGGCTGCGCAGCCGAGGCTGTCGTACCAGCCGATGAGGGGGGAATCTTCGGCGTTGACCTGCGAGAGGGTGGTGGCGTAATACTGGCCCTTGTACCACAGGTAGACCTGCATATCGTCAGCAAGCTCATAGCGCTTGGAGCCGCTCATGGCCGAGGCCGCGCCCAGCTTGTCGATGTTGGCGGGGACCAGTTGCACCATCGACTTCACGGTGCCGGAGGGGCTGGTGCCGGCCGGGGAGGACGGCATTTGCAAAGGCAAGCCCGGCTTTGCCGTTCTCTTTGACGAAGCGGACGGAAATGTCCTGCGCCGGGTCGGCGTATTGAGCAGGTTCGAGGTGATGTTGTCGAGGATGCGGTAGCCCTCCCCGGACAGGAGGATGCGCACGCCGTCCCGGATGTCTGGGTCATCCTCTACGATCATGATGGGCTGCATAGTCTATGATTCCTTTCCTGTATTGCATAGTATCCGTATAGCAGATTTTCTGCATTGTGGACAGCTTATCACATACTTCTTGGGATTTGTGGGATAAGCTCCGAAGGAATTCTTAAGAAAGCGGCCATTTTGCCTCTTGCGGAGCGGGGCGGGGGAGAGTATCCTTATAGAAGAATACACAGGAAGTGAGGGTATCCCTATGCACAAAAAAGTTTTGGTATGTCTGCCCCTGAACGACACCCACCGCGCCGCGCTGGAGGCATCCGTGCCGGAATTTGAATTCCGTTTCAACGCGCTGGACGATGTCCACGCCGAAGATGTGCTCTGGGCCGACATCGTGCTGGGCAACGCACCGGTGTCGATGATCCGCCAGAACAAGCGCATCGAGTGGTTCCAGTCCAACTCCGCCGGCCCCGACGCCTACCTGAAGCCCGGCGTCCTGCCCGAAAACTGCATGGTGACCAACGCCACCGGTGCCTACGGTCTGGCCATCAGCGAGTGGATGCTGGCCATGTGGCTGGGCATCCAGAAGGATATGTTCCTCTACCGCGACCGCCAGAACCAGCGCCAGTGGGCTCCCATCGACCGCCCCGTGAGGGGCATCACCGGGGCGCGGGTGCTCTGCGTCGGCATGGGCGACATCGGCTCCAACTTCGCCCGCCGCGCCCAGATGCTGGGCGCTGAGGTGGTGGGCGTCCGCCGCACGGTCCACCCCGACACGCCCTGCCCGGACTACTGCCTGCGTGTGGTGGCCCAGAGCCAGCTGGACGAGGAGCTGCCCGAGGCCGACCTCATCGCCCTGAGCCTGCCCGGCACCCCTGAGACCAACAAGCTGTTCAACGCCGAGCGCTTCGCCCGCTGCAAGGACGGTGCCATCCTCATCAACGTGGGCCGCGGCACCACCGTGGACAGCGACGCCCTCGTGGAGGCCCTGCGCAGCGGCAAAATTTTCGGCGCGGGCCTCGACGTCACCGACCCGGAGCCTCTGCCTGCCGACCACCCGCTGTGGGGCGAGCCGGGCGCTATCATCACGCCCCACAACTCCGGCAAGTTCAGCCTGCCCAAGACGCTGGACAACATCGTGGACATCTTCATCCACAACCTCAAGCGCTACGCCGAGGGCCTGCCGCTGGACAATCAGGTCAACCGCACCACCCGCTATGCCGCCGACCAGAACGGCGGCCACCGCCTGCTGAGCACCCTGTAAAATACGATAGTGTGATAAAAAGCCCATCTGCACCGTGGTACAGATGGGCTTTTGGTTTAGAGATTCATCGTGCCAGCACCACCGAGAGGGTGACTTCCTTGGCGTCGGGCGAGAGGTCGAAGCTGCCGCCGTCCTGTGCGGTGAGGCAGATAGTGTAGACCTTCTTCGCGCTGAGACGGGCCGGGGCATCGTCGAAGTACCAGTCGGACACCTCACGGTAGCGGCCATCCGTGCCGAGGGCGAAGAGCTTATAGTCGGCGGCATTTCCGGTCAGGCCGTTGATGCGGAAAGAAACAGTCGTCGCGGGGTGGAGGTTGTCGAGGGTGGCGGTGTGGAGCCAGCTTGCGGGGGTGCCGGCGCCGCCTGCGGCCTGGAACTCTGCCGCCGAAAGCACCCGGCGGGAGGTCTTGTCCAGATCGACTTTGCGGTAGGGCATCTCGGGCAGGAAGACGAAGCGGTCCTGCAGGCGGAGCAGCTCTTTGTAGCCGGTGGGGCAGTAGAGCTTGTTGCCGTCACGGCCCGCGTACATGCCGATGGCCATGTTGTTGTAACCGTAGAGGGAGGCAACGTCCACGGTGAGGACGGTCTTTCCGGTGTCGAAGTCCAGCACGATGTACTGCCACATGCCGCTGTCCACATCCTGCACGAAGCCGTAGATATAGCCGGTGGCGGTGGAGAGCTTCATCATGGAAGTGTCGCTGAGGTCGCTGCGGCACCAGATGCTCTTCATGGTCCAGCCGTCGGCGGTGCGGATGGTGTCCACCCGTTCGACGCCGGGCATGATCATGCAGTTGCCCTTGAGCAGCCAGTTGCGGTCGTAGATGTTCTCGTAGCTCTGGATGGAAGAGTCACTGTCGGGCTTTGCGAGGTTGGGGCTGCCTGCGCCGAACCAGTTGCAGACGATGGTGCTGACCCGGCCATTGCCGTGGTCGTAGACGATGGCCGAATTTTCCACCGACACCGGCATGTTGGCGGGCAGCTCGTCGATGACCGGGTGGCTGGCGGCGACTTCGCCGGTGCGGATGTCCACGGCCATCAGGCTGACGGTCTCGAGGTTGTCGGTGAAGAAGACCAGCTCTTTGCTCAGAGAGGGCGAGCAGCCGCCGCCCCATGCCAGACCGCCGCCGGTGGTGGCAGCGCCTTCGCGGCTGTCTTTTGCGCCCACGCTGTCGTAGGGGGTGCGCCAGACGACTTCAACGCCGCCATTGGCACGCAGCAGGTAGCAGGCAAGGTTCGTCAGGATGACCGCACCCTCCCGGCAGGAGGCAATGCCGTTTTCAGCACCCTCGCCCGGAGCGGGAGCGTAGACATGGACTTCGTGGTCGAGGTCGGCGGTGCCGCCGGCAAGGATGGCGTCGATGGCATTGTGGGAGATGTAGCCCATCGCGCCCTGCTGGCCGCGGCTGGGGTAGATGCGGAAGCCGCCGGTGACGAACCAGAGGTTGCCGTCGTAGTCGAAGACGATGGAGAGCAGATTCTGCTCGAGGCTGCGGCCAAGCACCCGCTCGGCGGCCTCTTTGATGTTGATGTCCAGTACCTTTTCAAAAACCGGCAGAGGCGTACCCTTCTCGTCGGTGGCACGAAGCATCAGCACATGGTTGTGGCTGGTGGGGCATACGATGAGGTTGCGCCCGTCCACAAAGGAATAGGAGCTTTGGATGAGATAGCCGCCGCCGTCGTGCTTGGCGGGAGAGAAAAAGCCGATGGTGCGGACTTCTTCTGCGTCGAGGTCGCGGATGGCCAGACCGCCCAGGAACGGGCTGACGGGGTTATCGAAGTTGTCGAAGAAGATGGCCGGGGAGGCGTTGGGGTTCGTCTTTTCCATTGCCACGTTGACCTCGGGGCAGATGCCCACGGGGAGGACGGCGTCGGTGGAGTCGGTGTTGTAGCAGTCGTGGTGGATGTTTGACTCGCTGCGGCCCATAAAGGGGTTGGCGTCCACGACTTTCGCCGTCAGAGGCTTCGGCGGCAGGGCGGTGTCTGCGCCGTGGAAAAGGCCGGACAGAAGGCAGTCTGCCCTGGCGGCGGGGGCCAGCTGGCAGGACAGCAGTGTGAGAGCGGAAGCGCTGAGGAAATTGCGTCGGGTCATTTTCATGGTGGAGTCCTCCTTTTTTGATAACATGACCTCTCAGCCTCCCCTCGATAGGGAAGGTGGCACGCCGCAGGCGTGACGGAGAGGTTAATTCCAGTATAGCAAAGGACTATTCTTATGTCAAACCAACTCAATTTTTCACAGCAGATGGACGAAGTGTTGAAAACTCTGGGCGATACCCGCCCCCGGCTGCTGCTCCATGCCTGCTGCGGCCCCTGTTCCAGCGCCGTGCTGGAGCGGCTGTGCCGGTATTTCGACATCACCGTGCTCTACTACAACCCCAATACATGGCCCGCCGAAGAATACCACCGCCGGGGCGAAGAGCTGGAGCGCTTCGTCGCCGCCGCCCACCCGCTGGGCGTGACGGTGGTGGAAGACCGGTACGACCCGCAGGAGTTCTACTCCGCTGTCGCGGGCCTCGAGAACGAGCCGGAGCGCGGCGGTCGCTGCACGGTCTGCTATCGGCTGCGGATGCGCCGTGCGGCCCAGTATGCCGCCGAGCACGGCTTCGACTGGTTCACCACGACCCTCTCCATCAGCCCCCACAAGGACGCCAAGCGCATCAATGCCATCGGGCAGGAGCTGGAGCAGGAGTATGGCGTTCGGCACCTGCCCTCCGACTTCAAAAAGCAGAACGGCTATCTGCGCTCGTTGCAGCTCTCAGAGGAATACGGCCTCTACCGTCAGGATTACTGCGGCTGTGAGTTCAGCGCAAAGGCACGGGGAATAGAGTAAACGAAAGGCCGCTGCGAATGCAGCGGCCTTTCGTTTACTCTTTATTCTTCCGGCAAACGTGCAACCAGGATCGCAAAGATGACCAGACCCACGCAGGGAACGATGTTGGTCATCATACCGGCGGCAAGACCGGCGCTTTCGGCCACGACGCCGATGACCCAGGGCATCAGGATCGCGCCGCTGGCCGCCACCGGCAGCATGATGCCCATGCTGGTCACGCTGGTCATACGGCCTGCGCTGGCCACAGCGGTGGGGTTCATGCCCGCCATCGCAAAGGCAAAGGCGAACAGCAGCACGATGGCCGCGCCCTGACTGCGGGCCTGCACCAGCAGGATGTAGAAGATGGTGCAGCTCACCCCCATGACCACCATGGCCTTGCGGGGCTGCTTGAAGGGGAACACGAAGGCGATGAGCAGACGTGCCACGAGGGTCGCGCCCCACATAACGGTGACGGTATAGGCCGCCAGTGCGCCTGCGATGATGCCGCTGCCCTTGAAGTAAGTGACCATCCAGCCGGTGACGCTCTGCTCAGCGGCATTCTGGCAGAAGAGCAGGCCGGTCAACAGCCAGAAGCGGGTGGATCTGAGGAAGCTCCAATCGGTGACTTCCTTCTTGCCCGCGCCCTTGCCCGCAAAGGGAGTCCCCATATACACCAGCCAGAGCAGCAGACCCAGCACAGCCAGCACCAGCACAGCGAAGGAGCCGCTCACCCTGCCTGCCGCTGCGATGAAAAAGGGGCAGAGCAGTGCGCCGCAGGCATAGCAGCTGTGCATCAGGTTCATGCCCCGGGTGCGGTCAGCGGAGTTGTCGCTGACGAGGATGGTACAGGTGTTGATGACACTGCCCTTGGCGATGCCCACGAGGAAGAAGCCCAGCGCCAGCACAGCCACCGCGCCGCTGAGGCCCATCATGGCGTAGCCCAGCGCATAGCCGATGGTCAGCAGCAGGATGCTGGGCTTCATGCCCAGCTTGCCGGGCAGCATGGCGATGAGAAAGCCTGCCAGCAGGTTGCCGATGCTCATGAGAGACAGCAGGGTTCCGGTCATGCCGTAGGCGAAGCCATACTGCTCCTGCAATAGGCTGACCACCACGCCGCTGGAAATGGCGCAGATGCCGCTGAAAAAGAAGGTAATGAAGCCCACGTTCCGCAGGCGGGTGTTCTTTTGTTCCATACGATTCCTCTTTCCGTTTTTCCTTTTCCGTCCGCGCCTTGCCGTAAGCGCGTTGTATCCTATCCCATTATAGCTTTCTGCTGCCGGAGTTTCAACCTCTCGATCGCGGCTTTGCCGTGGGGCAGATTCTCCTTCGTCCAACCTCTCAGTCTGCTTCGCAGACAAGGCCGGGTTGCGGCACCCAGCGTCTGCTTCGCTGTCGCTTGCATCCTGCTGGCCGCTGCCCCAACAGCTCCTCCCTGTTTCCGCCGCTGGCAGCGGTCGTCGCCGTTGCCCCTAGTAGGGGAGCCTCTGGCGAAACGGTGAAGCTTTCCGGTATGCCAAAGCCTCCCCTCGATAGGGGAGGTGGCATCGCGCAGCGATGACGGAGAGGTTTTCTGCGCAAAAAGAGGGCCGGACAACTGTCCGGCCCTCTTTGAGGTCAGCGCTTATTCTGCCTTGACTTCGGGCTTTGCCTCAGCCTTAGCCTCCGGTGCTGCCGCAGGGGCGGCAGCCGGGGCGGCGGGCTTTGCTGCGGGAGCAGCAGGCTTCACCACGGGCTTCGGGGGATACGGATCGTCCTTCAGGGGGAAGAGGATGATCTTCTTCGGGCACTTCTGGGCGCACATACCGCAGCCCTTGCACTTGTCGTAGTCCACGCGGGCCACGCCGTCAACGACATGGATCGCGTCGAACTTACAGGTGCGCTCACACATACCGCAGGCGATGCAGCTGGTGGTGCAGAGCTTGTTGGCGACAGCGCCCTTATCCTTGTTGGAGCACATAACGACGGGCTTGCGGGGGCCGCCGGCGTCGATCATGATCACCTGCTTGGGGCAGATGTTGGCGCAGGCACCACAGCCGGTACACTTGTCCTTGTCCACCTTGGCAACACCGTCCACGATGTGGATGGCGTCGAACTTACAGACCTTGGTGCAGTCACCCAGACCGATGCAGGCGAAGGAGCAGGTCTTGGGGCCGCCGTACAGGGTAGCAGCAGCGGCGCAGGTCTGGATGCCCTTGTAGTCGTAAGCGGGCTTGCAGTGCTCGGAGCTGCCCTGGCACTGGACCACGGCCTTCTTCTCCACAGCGCTTGCCTCACCGCCCATGATCTTGGCGATGGCAGCAGCAGCCTTGGGGCCGCCGGGGGCGCACTTGTCGCAAGGCACACCGTCCATGACGACAGCCTTTGCGTAGTCGGCACAGCCTGCGTAGCCGCAGCCGCCGCAGTTTGCGCCGGCCAGACAGCCGGCAACTTCTTCGATACGGGGGTCTTCCTCAACTGCCATGAACTTGGCAGCGGCGACCAGAATGATTGCGCCGACAGCACCGACGATGGTGCAGAGGATAACAGCAGATGCGATATTCATAATCCTGTTCCTCCTTTACAGCGTCACGTTAAACAGATTCTCAACGATGCCGCCAAAGCCCATGAAGGACAGGCTGGTGATCGCTGCGGCCAGCAGAGTGATGGGCAGGCCCTTGAAGGGAGCCGGGGGATCACAGGCCTCCACGCGCTTGCGCACGCCGCTGAACATGACCATAGCCAGCATGAAGCCGACGCCTGCGCCGATGGCACAGATCAGAGCCTCGATGTAGGCCGCGCCGAAGCCCAGAGCCTCGACGTCTGCGCCGTAGTCATCGACGACCAGAATGGTGACAGCCAGAACGCAGCAGTTGGTGGTGATCAGGGGCAGGTAGACGCCCAGAGAGTTGTACAGTGCAACGACATACTTCTTCAGGAAGATCTCGATGAACTGCACCAGAACTGCAATGACCAGAATGAACACGATGGTCTGCAGATAGCTCAGACCTGCGGGGTTCAGAACAAAGATCTGCAGCGGGAAGGTCACAGCCGTAGCCATGAACATGACGAAGATGACAGCGCCGGACATACCCACAGCGGAGTCAAGCTTCTTGGAAACGCCCAGGAACGGGCAGATGCCATAGAACTTCACCAGCACGTAGTTGTTGACAAGGATCATGCTGAAGAAGATAGCAGCGAGTTTGACGAGCATCTTATTAGCCCTCCTTCTTCAGATTGTCGATGTCGCAGCAGCTCTTGCGCTGGATGCGCGCATCCAGCTTGCCTTCCAGCCAGACACAGCCGGCCATCAGGACGCCGTAGCAGAAGAATGCGCCGGGAGCCTGAGTCATGATGCTGATGCGGGCGATGCTGTCGGGCAGGACCTGGAAGCCCAGCCAAGTGCCGCTGCCCAGCACCTCGCGGATGGTAGCCATCAGCACGACGGTGAGGGTGTAGCCGATGCCCATGCCGACGCCGTCCAGTGCAGAATCGACCACGTTGTTCTTGCAGGCGAACATCTCGGCACGGCCAAGGATGATGCAGTTGACGACGATCAGGGGCAGGAAGACGCCCAGTGCGGTGTACAGGCTGTCCATGTAGGCGTGCATGACCATCTGGACGATGGTGACGAAGCCTGCGATGATGACGATGTAGCAGGGCAGATGGACCTTTGCGGGGATCACGTTGCGCAGCAGCGAGATCAGGATGTTGGAGCAGACCAGCACGAAGGTGAAGGCTGCGCCCATGCCCAGTGCGCTGGAGACTGCCGTGGTAACTGCCAGGCAGGAGCAGGTGCCCAGGACCAGACGCAGAACGGGGTTCTCTTTGATGATGCCGTTGGTAAGGATGCTTACCTTGGACTTGTTTTCAGATGCCATTTCTTACCAACCTCCTTTATGCCAGCTCGTTGTAGCAGTTGACGCAGTCGTTGATGGCGGCGAACAGTGCCTTAGAGGAAATGGTCGCGCCGCTGTATGCGTCAAAACCGCCCTGACCGATGGCGATATTCTGGGTGCCGTCCATGCCGTTGAACTGGGCAAGGAAGGTGTCGGTTGCGACATTGGAGCCGATGCCCTTGGTCTGAGTGGAAGCGTCCACCCAGATGCCGGTGACGGTGCCGTTGGTGTCGTAGCCCATGATGACGGTGAGGATGCCGCCGTCGAAGCCCTTCTCCTCAGCCTTGATGGCGATGCTGCCATCCTCGGCCTTGACGACGCCGGTGACGTTCTCGGTGGTGAAACCGGTCACTTCTTCCAGCGTCTTGGCGTCGGAAACAGTGGGCATGACGTCCACATAAGCTGCCAGAGTGGCGGCCTTCTGGTTTTCTTCGATGATAGGCGCAGTAAAGGAGTTGACCAGGGCCAGCAGGAAGCTGACCACCAGTGCGATGACGCTCAGCACGACTACCGGCTTTACCGTGCTTTCCCAAGTAGACTTATTCATTTGCCAGCAGCCTCCTTCTTAGCAGGTTTGACATAGCCATACGGCGTCTGGCGGGTCAAGTCATTGATGTACGGGACCCACAGGTTCATGAACAGCAGTGCGAAGGACACGCCCTCGGTGTAGCTGCCCCAGTAACGGATAGCGAAGGTGACGACGCCCAGAGCCACGCCGTAGATCAGCTTGCCCTTCAGGGTGAAGGGGCTGGTGACGTAGTCGGTGGCCATGAACACAGCGCCGAACAGCAGGCCGCCGCTCAGCACAGCCACCAGTGCAGCGTGGACGCTGTGGGTGGCGATGAGGTAGAACACGAACATGCTGCCAACGTAAGCGGCAGGGATGGCGATGCTGATGGTCTTGGTGGCCACGAGGTAGATCAGGCCCAGCACGATGGCTAGAGCGCAGGTCTCACCCAGAACGCCGCCGTGGACGCCCATGAAGAGGTCCAGCAGGCTCAGCTTGTTGGGATCAGCCACAGCCAGAGGAGTAGCGGAGGACAGCTGATCGACCGCTGCATCCGGGAACACCCAGTTGTTCATAGCGCCGGCAAAGCTGACGAACAGCACGATACGGCCCACCAGAGCGGGGTTCGCGAAGTTCATGCCGATGCCGCCGAACAGCTGCTTGACCACGATGATGGCCACGAAGTCGCCGATGAGCAGCTCACCGATGGGCATGCCCACAGGCACGTTCATGGCGAGGATGATGCCGGTGACGACGGCGGACAGATCGCTGATGGGGTTTGCCTTCTTCAGCAGCTTGCAGTACAGCCACTCGAAAGCCACGCAGGCCACGACGGACACTGCGGTGACCAGCAGAGCACGCAGACCAAAGATAATGGCAGAGGCCACGACGCACGGGGTCAGGGCCACGATCACGTTGGCCATCAGGCCGGCGGTCGTCTCCTCAGAGCGCAGGTGCGGGGAGGCCGAAACAATAAGCTTCGTATCCATTACTTATTGCCTCCTTTTTTGATTTCACCGAGATAGAATGCCTTGGCCAGACCCATCATCTGGGTGCAGGGACGCTTGGCCGGGCAGACGAAGGTGCAGGAGCCGCAGTTGAAGCAGTAGTCAACGTGCAGCTTGCCCAGCTCCTGGACGTCGCGGGCAGCGTAAGCCTGGTTGACCTCCACGGGCTCCAGACCCATGGGGCAGTACTCGACGCAGCGGCCGCAGCGGATGCAGGGGTTGACCTGCGGGGGCTGTGCAGTTGCTTCGCTCAGCATGATAAGGCCGGAAGTGGTCTTGGTGGTGGGGTAGCTCAGGTCACGCACAGCGGGACCCATCATCGCGCCGCCGGCCACGACCTTGCCCAGAGTGACGCCGCCCTTGAGGCCGGCAGTGTTCAGGACATCCTCGTAGGAAGTACCCACGGGGACGATGAGGTTCTGGGGCTTCTCGCAGGCATCGCCGTCCACGGTGATGACGCGGCTGACCACCGGCATACCGGTAGCCAGATACTTGCCGAGGCTGGACACGCTGGTCACGTTCATGACGATGGCGCCGGCAGCGGCGGGCAGGCCGCCGTGCGGGACCTCGCGGCCCAGGCACTTCTCGATGAGGATGAGCTCTGCGCCGGTGCCGTAGACGCTGGGCAGGGGCTTCACCTCAATGGCGGGCTTGTCCTTCGTCTTCTGGCACAGCAGGTCGATGCACTCGGGCTTGTTGTTCTCGATGCCGATGACGCACTTCGGGATGCCGGTGTACTTCAGCACAGCCTCGATGCCGCGGACGATGTCGTCTGCGCAGTTCAGCATCTCCTGGGTGTCGCTGGTCAGCCAGACTTCACACTCGGAGGCGTTGATGAGCAGGGTATCTACGGGGTCCTTGGGCTGCAGCTTGACGTCGGTCGGGAAGCCTGCGCCGCCCAGACCCACCAGACCGCTCTCACGCACGGCGGCGAGGAAGCTGGCCTTATCGGTCACTTCGGGTGCCTTCACGGCGGGGTCTACGGTCTGCTTGCCATCGGTCTTGATGACCACAGAGTCGCACATCCGGCCATTGGACAGACGGAACGGCTCCACAGCCGCCACAGTACCCGAGACGCTGGAGTGGATATTTGCAGACACAAAGCCGCCAGCTTCACCGATCTTGGTACCGACGAACACCTCGTCGCCCTTCTTCACCAAAGCCTTGGCGGGAGCGCCGATATGCTGACTCATCAGGATGCGTACCTGCGCGGGCAGAGGCATCGGGACCGGTTTGCTTGCAGCAGTTGCCTTGTCATGCGGCGTATGCGCGCCAAGCGCCGCACGTTTCAGCTTGTTCAACATGGAATTAAATCCCCCATTCTGCTTGAATTGCTGTCCCCACGCCCATGCAGGCGCACTGGTACAGGGACAGTTGCTGCTTAACATGTTTATTGTATCATTTTGCGGTGGGAAGTCAACGACAACAAGGCCAAAATGATGGAAATTCCTTAAATTTCTTGGCTGTTTTTAACGATTAGCTGTGGCTAACCATCAATTTTTTCGTTCGTATCGCACAACTTTTCCCAAAGTCCGGTCGTTTGCCTTTCCGGGAAGAATATGTTATACTACAACCAAACGAACACGCAGGCGCATCCCGCGCCGTGCGGTCTGAGCCGTCAAGGAGGATCTACCATGAAATTTCTGAAAGTAATGCTCGCTGTTTTGACCTGTCTGGCTGTCACGCTGACCGGCGTGCTGCTCTTTGTGGACAAGCACGGCCCCCGCTATATCCAGATCGACAACAGCGAAGACTGATTTTTCTCCGACGACAGAAGCCCCCGGATGCGGCACCGCATCCGGGGGCTTTCTCGTTTTATCTCATCTTAGTACGGCAGGAGCACCACGCCGCCCTCGCTGGTGAAGGAGATGCCCACCATCGTCACGTCGGCGCTCTTCAGCAGCTTGAAGGCCGGAGTGGGCAGCAGGTCCATGTCGTTCCAGTCCGTTATATCCCAGCCGCCATTTTTCATTCCATCAATAATCCTTTTCGCAGCCCAGCAGGAACTTCATGTACGCGAAGGTCCGCTCCTGCCCGATGTCCCGCACCATCTGGAGCAGCTTTTCCAGCAGCGCTCTCGTCTCGGGGTGGAGCAGATAGTGGTCTTTGCTGTGCTCGTAGTACTCCCAAGGGGAGGCGTCGGTGTACTTGCTGCCCAGATAGATCTGGCTGGCGGCCACACGGTCGCAGACCATCTCGCAGACGTACCGCAGGGGGATCTTCATGCCGGTGAGGCCGGCTTTCGTGGTGCTGTAGTCGATCCAGTATTCGAGGTGATGCTTGTTGCGGCCCTTGTGGTGGAGCCATGCCGAGGTGTAGCCCCTGGCTTCCCGCTCCGCCTCATTGGGGCTGTGGTCGCCCTGATAGTAGATGCAGCCCGGGATAAACTCGGTGGGGCTGTACTTGCTCAGATCGTGGGCAAGGCCCTGCTCGTAGAGCCCGCAGGCAAAGCAGTATTTCATCACCAGCAGCTTGTGCCGGGTGATGGTCTCAAAATGGCCTTTGATGTTCATGCGTTTCGCCACCTCACTGTCACTTTTCCCTCTTTGAGGTTCCGCAGATCGCCGCTCTCCGAGAAATCCTCCCGGTCGTGAGTCAGGCTGGGGTTATAATAGGGGTCATCCAGAACATCCGCCTTGCCGTGGACGTCGTAGAGCCGCTGCTGCTCGGCGGCAAAGCGCGCTGCCTTGACGGGGTCTTTCTCGTCGCCGCCTCGGCTCTTGCTCTCGTAATGGGTCAGCTGGGCGTAGGGCGTCCACACGATGCGATAGCCCTTGTCCCGCACCCGGAGGCAGAAGTCCACATCGTTGAAGGCCACGGCAAACTTTTCGTCCAGCCCCTTCACCTCGTCCCACACGCTGGCCCTGACCAGCAGGCAGGCACCCGTGACGGCGGAGAAGTCCTGCACGGTAGCGGCGCGGAACAGATAGCCGCTGCCGCCCGCCTTCTTGTACTTATGGCTGTGGCCCGCGTAGCCGCCCAGACCCGTGACGACACCCGCATGCTGGAGCGTCTCGTCGGGATAGTAGAGCATCGCGCCGCAGATGGCTGCACCGCCGGGGTGGGCGCACTGCCGCAGCAGCTCGGTGAGCCAGTCGCCGTTCCGCACCTCCACGTCGTTGTTCAGCAGCAGCAGGTACTCGCCCTGCGCCGCCTTCCGTCCGAAGTTGTTGATGGCTGAGAAGTTGAAGCCCTTTTCCGGCCAGATGACCACTTTCAGGCCCTCGTACCGCTTCTCCGCATCCTTATAATAGGCAAAGGTGGCCGGGTCGGTGGAGTTGTTCTCGATGACGATGACCTCGAAGTTGTCCCACTCGGTCTTTGACCAGATGCTGTACAGGCACTTCTCAAGGTCGTCGGTGTGGTCTTTGTTGGGGATGAGGATGCTCACCTTGGGGTCGCCCTCGATGTCCCACTTGACCCGGTAGGTGCTGGGGAAAAGCCCATCCTCCACCGTGCCGGTGCGCCCGGTGCGGCTCAGATGGTCGGCCAGTGCCTTTTTGGCAGCTGCCGCGACATAGGGCTTGGCATCGGTGCCGCCGGAAGTAGAACCGGCATGGACCCGCCAGTAGTAGAGCACCTGCGGCAGATGAGCCGCACCGCCGGTCTGTTCGATGAGCCGGAGGAAGAGGTCGTGGTCCTGACTGCCGTCGCACTCGGGGCGTTCGCCGCCCAGCTGCTCATACAGCGCCCGCTTGAAGACCGCCAGATGGCAGATGTAGTTGCAGCAGAGCAGATAATCCGGGGCATAATCGGGCTTGAAGTGTCCCACCATCGGCTTTTTGATGTCCTTGGTGAAGAGCGCCTCGTCACTGTAGAGGAAACTGTCCGGCTCACCCTTTTCGCGGAGCTGCAAGACAGCCTTCCCCATCGCGTACATGGCGTGGGGGGCCAGCACATCGTCGTGGTCGGCGAGGGCAAGATATTCGCCCGTCGCCAGCGTCTCGGCGGCGTTGGTGTTGGCGGCGATGCCCTTATTTTCGACCTTTTTGTATACGATGCGTTGATTTTTTCGCTGATATTCCCTTACGACACGCTCCACCTCGGGGTGGGCGTCGTCGGAGGCGTCCGCAAGGCAGAGCTGACCATTGGGGGCGGTCTGGTTCACGAAGGAGTCCAGAAATTCCCGCAGGTAATTTTCGGGCGTATTATACAGCGGGGTCAGGATGGAGATGGTGGGCAGGCCGCAGTTCTCAGCGGTCTTGCCGACCATTTCGGCGGCCTGAGCTTCCAGCACCTTTTTGCCGGGCAGATAGCGCGCCCGCTTGCCGAAGAAACGGCGGCGGACAAAGCCCGCGCCCCGCTTTACCATCGTGGGCAGGCCCTCGTCTTTCGTGAGCCGGACGGCATAGCCCATCAGCTCTTTGGCGCGTTTGAGTCGTACATTCATAGTTTCTTATGCCTCGCCCCGCTGCACAGCCTTGTAGGCGTTGCAGACAGTCTCGGTGTCGCCGTTCATCTTGAGGTGGCCGTGGCTCAGCCATGCCACCTTGCTGCACATCCGCTCGATCTGCTCGATGGAGTGGGACACCAGGATCACCGTGGTGCCGCCGGCCATCAGCTCCTTCATCCGCTTTTCGCACTTCTGCTGGAAGAGGAAGTCGCCCACCGCCAGCACCTCGTCGGCGATGAGGATGTCAGGCTTGGTGATGGTGGCAATGGCAAAGCCGATGCGGGCCACCATGCCGGAGGAGTAGTTTTTCAGCGGCACATCGAGGAAGTTCTGCAGCTCGCTGAACTCCACGATCTCGTCGAACTTCTCGTCCAGATACTTGGGCGAGAAGCCCAGGACCGTACCGTTGAGGTAGATGTTCTCCCGGGCGGTCAAGTCCATGTCGAAGCCCGCACCCAGCTCGATGAGGGGGGCGATGGTGCCGTTGACGGTCACTTTACCCTTGCTGGGCTTGTACACGCCCGCAATGGTCTTGAGCAGGGTGGATTTGCCCGAGCCGTTCAGGCCCACAAGGCCGTAAAAATCACCGGGCATGATGTCGAGGCTCACGTCCCTGAGGGCGTAGAACTCGTCGTACTGCAAGCGTCCCTGCACCATGGCAAGGAGGTATTCCTTCAGGCTCTCGTGCTTTTCGGTGGAGAGGTTGAAGCACATGGACACATTGTCCACTTTGATGATAGGTTCCATCGTTCTCTCCTCCTTCTTATATATGCAGCACGAAGCGGTCCTGTGTCTTGCGGAACATCTGGACGCCTATCAGCATCGAGATGAGGGCGCAGAGGCCGCAGACGAGGAACATGTTGATGTCCAGCGGGATGCCCCACATCAGGGTGCGGCGGAAGCCCGTGATATACCAGTACATCGGATTCAGCTTGATGATCTGCTGCATGTTGAAGCCGCCGATGGAGAAGGTCATCTGGGTGGGGTCGTAGAAGATGGCGGAGAAGTAGAGCAGCGCCGTGATGAAGACGCTCCAGATGTGCATGATGTCCCGGAAGAACACCGTCGCCGCCGCAAGGAAGAGGCCCACGCCGAGGCTGAAGAAGAAGAGGGTCACCAGCGGGTAGAGGGCTTCAAACACCGTGATGTGGATGGGGCTGCCGGTGAACACCATGACCAGCGCCAGCGCCACGAAGCTGAAGACGCAGTTGACCATGGCGAAGCAGCACTTTTCCAGCGGAAAGACATATTTCGGGATATAGACTTTTTTCAGCAGGGAGGCCGCGCCGAGGACGCTGCTCATGCTGGTGGAGGTGGCCTCGTTGAAGAAGTTGAAGAGCAGCTGGCCGCACATCAGGAAGACCGGGAAGTTGTCGATGCCGCTGCCCCGCATATCCATCAGGCTGCTGAACACCGCCCAGTACACCAGGCACATGAGCAGGGGGTTGAGCACACTCCACACCACGCCCAGCACACTGCGGCGGTATTTGAGCTTAAAGTCACGGCTGACGAGGTTCCACAGCAGATAGCGGTAGCACCACAGGCCGTTGAACATTGCCTTGAGTTTTTTCACAGGCGATCACCACTTTTCAAAATACTCGAACTTCTGGGCAGCAAAGGGCTCGTGGAGCTTGTCCTTGGCGCTGGTCTTGTGCTCGCAGCCGCAGTCGGGCCACTGGACGTTGACGGTGGGGTCGTCGTAGGGGATGCCGCCCTCGCTGGTGGGGTCGTAGACATCGGTACACTTGTAGCAGAACTCGGCCACATCGCTCAGCACGAGGAAGCCGTGGGCAAAGCCCTCGGGGATATAGAACATCTTCTTGTTCTCCTCGGAGAGGGTCACGCCCACCCACTTGCCGAAGGTGGCGCTGTTGGGGCGGCAGTCCACGGCGACGTCGTAGACTTCGCCCCTGGTCACACGCACCAGCTTGCCCTGAGTGTGGTTCTTCTGGAAGTGGAGGCCGCGCAGCACGCCGCGGGTGGAGCGGCTCTGGTTGTCCTGCACGAATTCCTTGTCGATGCCGGCCTCGGCGAACTGGTCTTTCTGGTAAGTCTCCATGAAATAGCCGCGGTCATCGCCGAACACCTGCGGCTCAATGACGACGACACCGGGGATCTCAGTCTGCGTAAAGGTGAATTTGCCCATAATTATTTTCCTCTCTGTTTTGTTTTATTACTTTTTATCGTTTTGTTGTATATGGAAAAGCTTTTTGCGGCTTTTGCGCGATTTTTAATGTTTCAAGGGCTTTTGCTTTTTGGTTTTCCGGAGGCGCATCACCCGCATCACGCACAGCGTGGTGCAGGCAGCAGCTGCGGTGCAGACCAGCGAGATGGCGATGAGCATTCCCGCCGTCCTGGCAGGCTTAACGTCGGAGGCCGTGTCCAGTTCTCTGCCCGCGTTCGCTTCCAGCAGCGCATCCAGCCCGGTGAGTACCGCCGGGACCCGGGCACTCGTCGATTCCTGCTTATCGCCGCCATTGACGGTATACACCGCGTACACTTCCGGCGAAGTACCCAGAACGTATCGTTCGGGCAGCTCCAGCGACACCGAGACATCCCCCGCCGTCACGCCGTCGGCCAGCAGCAGCCGGACGCCGGGGTCGGTGACGGTCACCTTGCCCAGCGTTCCGCCGCCGCCCACGACTTCCACCTCTCCGGTCAGGCCCTGGGAGGGCAGGTCGGTGTAGCCGGTATAGCGGGCGAAAGCGTAGTCCAGCAGGGTACGGACGTCGTTGTACTTATCGGTCTTCATCTCGCTCTGCATGGTCACGCAGATGAGGCGGACGCCGTTCTGTTCCGCGAGGCAGACGTAGCTGTAGCGGGCGATGTTGGTGTAGCCGATCTTGGAGCCGCGGATGGCCGGGATGTAATACCGGCTGTAGCTCAGCCGCATTTTGTCCTGCTGGGAGAAATAGCGGGTCACCGGCTGGACATTCGTGGGCGCCATGGTGTACATCTCGAGCCGGGTGAAAATGGTCTCAAATCCCGGCTGGGTCAGCGCCCATCGCAGGATCTGGGCCATGTCGTAGCAGCTGGTGTAGTGGTCATTGCCGCTGATGCCGTGGGGGTTGGCGAAGTGGGTGTGCTCGAGGCCCAGCGCCTGCACTTGGGCATTCATCGCGGCCACGCCGCCCTCGATGGTGCCGCCGCCGAAGTATTCGGCCAGCAGGTTCGCGCCGTCGTTGGCGCTGGCGATCATGGTTCCGTAAAGAGCGTCCTGCAGGGGGACTTCCTCCCCCTCCCGCAGGGCGATGTGGCTGGAATCGGTGCCTGCGAGGGAGTAGACGTCCTCGTGGGAGACTGTGAGCTTTACGCCGTCCCAGTTTCCCTGCGCCTTCTGGCAGGCAAGGCCCAGCGTCATCACCTTGGTGATGGACGCCGGGTGCAGTTCTTCGTTCATATTCTGCTGTGCCAGCACGAGGCCGGTGTCTGCATCAATGATGCAGTAAGCCTCCGTCGTGGTCAGGGCAGGGCCCACCGCCCCGGCAGACAGCGCCGTGCAGAGCAGGAGCAACGCTGTAAAAAGTGCAGCGAGGTATTTTTTCATTCGATCAATTCTCCACAAATCTTCATAGATAAACTTAGTATACCACACTTTCCCCTGCCTGAAAAGACACCTTTCATCCACACGGACATTGCAGCACCGGCTGTAATTGCCGCCCTTCCAGCGCCGCTTCCAGCGTCTGGGGCAGCAGCTCGAACCGTGCCTTGAGGCTCTGGGGCTTGGTGTTGGGGTCATCCTGCCCGTAAGGCACAAAATAATAGTGCTTGCGCTGGTAGAGCCGGGCGATGTTCTCCCCGGAAGCCCCCAGCCCGTCGTTCGTCGAGACAGCGATGACGACGGGACAGCCCAGACTCTTCGCCGCCAGCGTCACCGGCGTGTCGGAAAGGCCCTCGGCCAGCCGGGCCAGCGTGGCCCCCGTGCAGGGCGCGATCACGAGGGCGTCGGCCAGATGCCGTGGGCCGAGAGGCTCCACCGCCTGCAGGGTGTCCAGAACCGGACGGCCCGTCAGCCCTTCCAGCTGATGCCGCCAGCCAGAGGCCCGGCCAAAGCGGGTGTCCTGCCCCGCCGCAAAGCTCATCACCGGCAGAAGTTCCCACCCCTGCCCCCGCAGCGCACGGGCCGCATCCAGCGCCGCTTCCAGTGTGCAGAAGCTGCCGCAGACCGCAAAGGCCGCGCAGCGTCGTTTCTTTTCTATCATGATGCTTCCTCCCTCTGCCCGATCATATCGCACACCGTCTGGGCCACCGCCTCGCCTGCCGTCTCGGGCGCGCAGGCGGCGGGCAGGCTCAGCGCATGGATGGCTCTGTGGCCCAGCCGCCGGGCCGCGTCGAAGTCGGTGCCGCCGGGGCGGGACGCCAGATCTACGATAAAGCTCTGCGGCCGCAGCCGGGCCAGCACTGCCTCGCTGAGCACCGGCGCAGGCACCGTGTTCACCACGGTATCAAAAGCCGGCGCTATCTGCCCGAGCCGGTCGATGGCC
>ENA-OPSN01000244-OPSN01000244.1-human-gut-metagenome-genome-assembly--contig:-NODE-244-length-29188-cov-9.054715_pt1 | contig 29188 bp, 28 predicted proteins | sample MGYA00241808_ERZ501907 | MGnify/ENA primary metagenome ERZ501907 (study PRJEB25962, sample SAMEA2042218) | human gut metagenome | biome: human gut; feature: human-associated habitat; material: faeces...
AACCAGAGACACGAGGATTTTCAGTCCTCTGCTCTACCAACTGAGCTAACTGGGCAAGAGTTGCGGGAACAGGATTTGAACCTGTGACCTTCGGGTTATGAGCCCGACGAGCTTCCAGACTGCTCCATCCCGCGCTATTTATTTGCAAAAGCTATTATAGTCCTTCCTTCTGCAAATGTCAAATTTCTATGTCCCTGCCTTACATAATATACAGTTACAAGCACTTTTATTCCTGATTTTTGAAGAATTGTATCTTCATCATCTGAAGTCCTGTACAGTCCTCGTCAACCCAGAAAAAGTGTAGCACACTATTTATGGAAAGTCTACACCCGTCCCGCCAAAAAGATACTTGCCGCAATTCCTGCCAGCGTAGCAAACAATGCCCCCGGAAGCGTAAAGCCGGTCTTTCGTACTTTTACCGACATAAAATAAATTGACATGGTATAAAAAATGGTCTCGGTGCAGCTTAACATGACAGAGGCTGCCATTCCCACGAAAGAATCACACCCGGCTTCCTTGTATAAATCCACCAGCAGTCCGGTTGCCGCCGAGGAGGAAAACATTTTGACAATGGCAATGGGGATAAGTTCGGAAGGGATTCCGATATGTTTCGTCCAGCCCATGCAGGTAGTAGAAATGAAGTCCAACAGCCCGGAAGCTCTTAGGATCCCGACTGCTACCATAAGCCCCACCAGCGTTGGCAGGATTCCAACTACTGTCTGTATGCCTTCTTTTGCGCCCTTTAAAAAATCGTCATATACATTTTTCTTCATCAGAATGCCGAATCCTACGATGTAAAAGACCAGTATCGGAATCAGGGCATCTGACAGGAACATAAGAAAGCGCATCCTCATTCTCCTGCTAAGAGCTTCTTTTTCATTCTATGCAGACAGGAGAACTATCATGCCTCTTTTTACTGCTTCCGCAGGCGCAGCCCCACGCCCTTGCGGGTTTCGATGTAATCCCTGCCGCTTAATTCCCGCAGTTTCCGTCGTAAGTTGCTGGCATGGACTTTGATGGAATTTTCCACACAGTCCGGTGTATCTTCTGCAATTTCGTCTAACAGCGTGGTCTTTGTCACTGTCCGTCCGTTCCGCTGTATCAGGCATTTTAAAATAGCAGCTTCTGTTCTGGTAAGCTTCGTAGTCTGCCCGCCAATGGTCGCCAGCCGCTTCTCGATATCCAGCTTTATCTCTTCGTAATAGAAAAATCTTACTTTCTCTTTTTCTGCCGGAATCTTACTCAGACGTACTTCCACGCGGATGCGAAATTCCTGTATATCAAAGGGCTTTCTGATATAATCGTCTGCCCGTTCTATGCATTTTTTACACCGTTCAAAAACAGAGCCGGTTTTCTCCGGCCGAATCAATAGCAACGGCTTTGCCTGCACCAGGGCGAGGAAGGTATTCTCCCATATTGCTGCTACATCCTCTTTTCCGGCAAATTCCTTCTGCTCAAGGTCTAATACCACCATATCCACAATAACCTGCTGAAATAACTCCCCGGCATCTGTGAGGGAATCCGCCCGCACTGTAAAATAGCCTTTTTCGTCCAGTACCTGCTCCATGGCATCCCCCAATGCTTTATCCTGTTCGATGATTCCTATGGTATACATTAATCCGTTCTCCTTCGACTTACAATCCGGCAGAAAATGACTGCCGTTGCTGTGCTGATAATGGTCGCTGCAAGTCCCGGTCCCACCACCGCAGCCGGATGCACCGAGCCGTACTGACTGCGGTACGCCACAATGTTCATGGGAATCAGTTGCAGAGACGATATATTGATAATCAAAAAGGTACACATTTCCTTTGTGGCATTTCCGGAATACTTCTGTATGTTTTTTCCGGCTGCCTTAAGTCTGGCAATATGTAACTCCTGTAATTGCTGCATTGCCTTTAAGCCTGCCGGCGTTGCCGCCCAGCCAAGCCCTAGCATATTGGCTATCATGTTGACTGCTATGTAATGATTGGCAGTATGGTCATCGGGTATATCCGGAAAAAGAAATGTCAGCACCGGCCGCATTTTCTTTACTGCCGCTTTTACAATGCCGCTGCATTCCGCAATTTTCATCATTCCCATCCAGAACGCCATGACTCCTGTCATCGTAATGGCTAATGCCACTGCTTCTTTGGCAGAGTTTACTGCTGCCTCCGTCACTTCCGGCAGTGTTCCGTTGATTGCACCGTAGAGCACTCCCACAAGAATCATAAATCCCCACAGATAATTCATTTCGAACCTCTTTTGCTTTCCCGTTACTCTACTATATGCAGTTTCCCCGGAAGGAACTACTTTCTCTGGTGATTATAGCACACCCTCTTCTGCCATATCACGTTCTTTTGTCATATCGATACGATTTTTTTCATATTCTTTGTTGAACACTCTTCATCCGAGGCCGTCTATGCTGCACAAATATATTTCTCCTTTTCTGATAACCATTTGCTTTGCTTTATCCTTATTTCTTCTAAGCGGGTGCAGCAAAGACCAGTCGGCTTCTGATTCCGGTTATATTGCGCCGGATTCCATTTCCTTTGAGGAATATACCAGTCTTTTATTTCAAAGCGAAGTAACCTCCGATACCCTGACCCTTCACTATACCTTAAGCCAGCCGGAAGTCTATGGCATTACCGATTATAAAATTGCTCTGCCGGATTATTCTGCCGATGCCAGAAAGCAATCTGCCTTAAATATCGAAAATATCTCCTGTGGGTTACAGTCCTATGACTATGAGGTACTGACCACCGAGCAGAAGCTGACCTATGATATTTTAAATGACTATGTCTCTTCTAACCGCAGTCAGCCGGACTATACCTATTACCCGGAAATCCTGCGTCCTTCCACCGGATTTCCTGCCCAGCTTCCGGTTCTGCTATCAGAATACCATTTCTATGACCGTAAAGATGTGGAGGATTATCTGACTCTGCTTTCACTGATCCCATCCTGCTTTGATTCTGTCTTAGATTATGAAACGAATAAAATCAATGAGGGACTTTTTCTTTCGGATACCCAGGCGGATACGCTGATTGCAGACTTAAATACCTTCTGTGATAACAGTTCTGAGCATTATCTGATTACTACTTTTCGTAATAAAGTAGCGGAACTTCCTGATTTAACAGCAGAGGAACAGGCTTCCTACTGTATCGAAAATGAAGGTGCTTTTAGGGAATATGTTCTGCCAGCCTATGAAGCTTTGCGGGATTTTCTGGTGGAGCACAAGGGCAGTGGCAGCAACTCCGCCGGACTTTGCTATTTTCCGGATGGCTCAGACTATTATGCTGCTTTGGTTTATGATGCCACCGGCTCTTCCCATTCCATAGATGAACTTTTAGAAATAACGGAAAAGCAACGGAAATCCGACCTTCTTGCCATCAACGGGATTGCTGCCAGTCATCCCGGTATCTCTCTTGCTACCGATGATTTTCCAATGAAGGATGCCACCCCGGAGGAGATGCTTACCTGTCTTTCTTCTGCTATTACAAAGGATTTCCTGCCGCCGGTCTCTACGGATTTTTCCGTCCGCTCCGTGGACCCTTGTATGCAGGATTCCATGGCTCCCGCCTTTTATCTGACAGCCCCTATCGATAACATTTCCCATAATGTCATCTATATCAATCCCCGCAGCCACTACGAAGGCTTCGAGCTTTTCACCACACTGGCGCACGAAGGATTCCCTGGACATCTCTATCAGACTACCACTACGTCTGCCTCCGGCTGTGCACCCATCCGGAGTATTCTCAACTATCCCGGCTATGTAGAGGGCTGGGCAACTTATGTGGAAATGCTCTCTTACTCTTATGCCGGTCTGCCGGAGGAAAAGGCTTCGCTCCTTATGCACAACCAGTCCGCTCTTTTGAGCCTCTATGCCACCGCAGATTTATCCATTCATGGAAAAGGCTGGACGCTCAGCGACCTTAAGGACTTCTTAAGTGATTATGGCATCGACAATAAAGAAGCCGCCTCCGAAATCTACGACTATATCGTAGCGGAGCCGGCTCATTATCTCAAATATTATATTGGCTGCCTGGAATTCCTTCAGCTAAAGGACTACGCCAAAGAAACCTTCGGGGATTCCTATTCCGATAAACAGTTTCACCAGGCAGTGTTGTCCATCGGTCCTGCACCTTTTGATATTGTAAAAAAATATTTAAAGGACTACTACCGGCAGACTATTTAACTTCTACTTTAACAGTGCCTGATATACATCACGTTTACTGATGCCACGATCCTTTGCCACCTGCTTCATGGCTTCCTTCCGTTCCATGCCGGAAGCCTCATAATGTGCCATATGTTCCTCGACGGAAAGGCTCTCCCAGGCTTCTCTGGCTTCCCGTTCCTTTGTCTCAAATGTCTTTCCTGAAATGATTAAAACGTATTCTCCTTTTGGTTCGTTGTTCTCATAAAGCCTTATGACATCTTCAAATGTCGTTTTTGTCGCATTCTCATATCGCTTGGTCAGCTCCTTGCAAACCGTTAATTCACGGTTTCCAAGAACCTCATAAAGCTCCTTTAAGGTCTTGAGAAGGTGGTGTGGAGCTTCGTATACTATCATGGTTCGGCTCTCCTGAGCCAGTTCCTCCAAGACTCTGGCACGCTCCTTTTTATCTCTTGGAAGAAATGCCTCAAAGGCAAATCGTCTGGTGGGAAGTCCAGACATGGTCAATGCAGTAATGCAGGCTGCCGGTCCCGGAAGGGATGTTACTTCGATGCCATTTTCATAACAGATACGGACCAGTTCTTCTCCCGGGTCAGAAATACCCGGTGTTCCGGCATCTGTTACCAGGGCAATATTTTTGCCTTCCTGCAATTTCTCTACCAGCTTGTATGCCTTTTCAATTTTGTTATATTCATGATAGCTGGTCATCGGTGTCTTAATCTCAAAATGATTTAAGAGCTTAATGGAATTTCTCGTATCCTCTGCCGCTATTAAATCTACTTCCTTTAAGGTACGCAATACCCGGAACGTGATGTCCTCTAAATTTCCAATGGGTGTTGCACACAGATACAGTTTTCCTGCCATAATCTATCCTCTTTTATTTAAGTGGTATTATATATCTTCTTACTCCGCTTTCTTCGCACCTTCATAAATGCGCGGCAACATCTGATAGAGTATGATGCCTGCTGCCACAATACCAATGGAAATAAACTGGGAAGTAGAAAGGAATCCCACGCTTCCGCGGTAATCACTTCTTAAAAATTCCACACCAAATCTTCCGATTCCATAGAACATTAAGTATAAGGATGCCACTCTGCCTTTTTTCGGCTTGCGCTTTGCATAAGCAAGCAGCATCAGGCAAATCATGAAGTCTCCTGCAGATGAAATAAGCTGTGTTGGTATCAGCTTGACTCCATTTGGAGCATAGTCGGAATGAGTAAAGGTAATTCCAAACCAGCTGTCCGTTGCTTTTCCGTAACAACAGCCTGCAAAGAAACATCCGATTCTTCCAAAGCCCTGTGCCAGTGCTACTGCCGGCATAACAAGGTCAAAATATTCGATGAAAGATACCTTCTTTATCCTGCAGTAAAGCCAGGATACTAAGATTCCTCCGATAATTCCTCCATATACTACATAACCGTTTTTAAAGTTCCAGAGAATGGATGGGTCTTTGATAATCTCCGGAATCTCTACAATATAATAAAGCAATCTGGTTCCCACCAGTCCGCCGATGATGGCACACCAGAAGATTCCATAAAGGATATCTCCGCTTTTTTCCATTTTCATCTTTTTCCCACGGTAATAACACATCGCATATGCGGCTAAAAATCCAAGTCCAATCATCAGTCCATACGTATGAAGTGTCAACGGTCCAATTGTTATCTCATTAAACATATGTCTTCCCTTTCTTTCATTACAAATCATAAATCTCATATATTTCATCGGTGTATACATTCGGTTCCTTGTATACAATCAGCGGCTTCTCCACCGTCATACGGGAACGCCCGCCTCTGCAGCCTTCGATAAGTACCATGTTCGGCTCCCGGTCTGCATATGGATATACCAGCCGCATCCGCTTTGGCTCGATGCGATGCTCATGCATACAGCAGATGATTTCTGTCAGACGAAACGGGCGGTGTACCATAAAAAAATGTCCCCCCGGCTTTAGTATTCTCGCACTCTCCCTCATAATATCCGTAAGATTGCACAATATTTCATGGCGGGCAATTGCCTTTGCTTCCTCCGGATTCGTAAGACCGTGCTGTCCTATCATATAAGGCGGATTTGTGGTTATAATATCAAAAGAAGATGCCCCAAAGATCTTCGAGGCATCTTTTATATCTCCTGTTACGATATCGATTTTATCCGTCAATCCATTTAACGCAACACTTCGTCTTGCCATGTCGGCACTGTCCGGCTGAATCTCAAGCCCGGTAAAATGCTCTCCGGGAGTCTTCGCCTCTAATAGGATGGGAATCACTCCCGTTCCGGTTCCAAGGTCTAACACTCTCTGTTTCGGCTTTACCTTTACAAAAGCACTTAAGAGTACCGCATCCATTCCAAAGCAGAACTGCTTCGTATCCTGAATGATACGATAACCCTTGCGATTCAGCTCGTCCACACGCTCATCCGGTTTTAATTGAATCTCATTACTTGACGTCATTAATCTTAGACTTTCCTCCCTTATCCTCTAAGGCTTCCAGCTCTTTCATCTCTTCCGGAGAAAGTTTGATATTGTCTCTGCGTCTTCTTGGCTTGAACTTCAGCTCTTTTACCTTATATTCCCGAAGTTCTTTCTCATCATTTACTTCGATTAAGACCTTCACCAGCTGACGCAATACGTTAATGCTCTGTACTTCACCTTTACATCCATCAATTGTGGTAACGGTATCACCCACATTCGGAAGACGGCTGTTTAAATATTCGTATGTTTCAGCCTCATTTTTCAGACAGCACATCAGTCTGCCACATACACCGGAAATCTTAGTCGGATTTAAGGACAGGTTCTGCTCCTTTGCCATCTTAATGGATACCGGAGCAAAATCAGCCAGATAGGATTTACAGCATAATTCTCTTCCGCAGATTCCAATTCCGCCTAAAATCTTGGTCTCGTCTCTCACTCCAATCTGGCGCAGCTCAATTCTGGTACGGAATACTGCTGCCAGATCCTTTACCAGTTCACGGAAATCAATTCGTCCGTCTGCGGTAAAGTAAAACAGAAGCTTATTGTTATCAAAGGTATACTCTGCTTCTACCAGCTTCATTTCAAGCTTATGCTTTGCAATTTTCTCAAGACAGATTTTGTATGCTTCTTTTTCTTTCTCTTTATTTCTCTGCTCGGTCTTATCGTCCTCCGGTGTTGCCACGCGGATGACCGGCTTCAATGGCTGAACCACTGCTTTATCGTCTACCTCTTTCGGGGCAATCAGCACAGTTCCGTACTCTATGCCACGGGCAGTCTCCACGATAACATGGCTGCCTGCCGCCATCTTTGCTTTACCCGGGTCAAAATAATATATCTTTCCGGCTCTGCGGAATCTGACTCCAACTACTTTTGTCATTCTAATTCTCCTTTATTGTCAGCAGCAACAATTCCATCACAAGGTCAAAGTTGACATTTGCCGTAAGGCGCACCTTTGCCTTTTCCAACGCTTCTAATATTGCTTCAATTCCACTGTAGGAACTCTTGCTTGCCTGCTTCTTTATGTCATAGACTTCATCCTTAAATATCAGTCCATTTACATCTGTTGTTGCTTTATATAATAAAATGTCACGAAACCAGATCATCATGATATCAAGATAATCATTGATTTCCATTTTATATTCGTTAATCTGTTTGATGGCTTCCTTAAATTCATAAAGCTCAATCTCATGGATTCGCTTTAATAACTGCACAGCTGCAGCTTTCAGCTCCTGAAAATCATCCGAAGAAGCCAACGCCATTGCCTTTCCCACATTTCCCTGGGCAAATGCCACACACACATCCGCCTGATAATCCGGCACTTTACAGTGCTCCATCAGATATTTTTTGATTTTATCATCGGAAACTACCTTAAGGTTCAATACCACACACCGGGAAAGAATCGTCGGTAAAAATGCATCCGCATTGGTAGTCAGCAGAATGATAACCGCATATGCCGGCGGCTCTTCGATGGTTTTTAACAGTGCATTCTGCGCCTGCTGGTTCATTTTCTCTGCTTCATCTACAATATAAATCTTATATCTGCTGCTGTATGGCTTCACATCTACATCATTTACAAGCTGGCTGCGGATATCTGCCACAGAAAGCGTATTCGGCTTCTCATGTGTGACATAAATGATGTCCGGCTGGTTGTGGTTCACTGCCTGCTTACAGGAATGGCACTCCATGCAGGGCTCAATGCCGTGCTGTTCACACTGCAGGGTCTGGGCAAATGCCTCCGCCAGCATTTTCTTGCCGGATTTGTCCGGTCCGTTCAATATATATGCATGGGATATTTTATCCATTTTTATTGCATTCTGTAAATGCTCTATAATCTGTTCATGTCCAATGATTTCTGCAAATCCTGCCATGTGCGCTCCTTTCTCCTGAAGCTTCCTGCTGCCTTAGGCTGCCCTGTTTTTACGTGAAAATATCCAGCAATAATCCTGCAATTTCCCCGATTTTATCCAATATGGTAATGTGGTCCGACTCATCCTTCACCAGCTCTTCCGCCAGTTCGTCTAAGTTCTTATCCACCAACTTGACGATTCCATAGACACGATGACGGCCTTTCCGGTCGAGAAAGTTCTCTCTGGAAAATTTATGGGAACGGGTTACGACTTCATTTAAGAAATCCTTCACCAGTCCGCGGTATTTCTTCATGTCCCGGATGTCCATATGCTGTGCAATAAGATTACCCTGCTTGGTAATGTCATCTAAGAGGCTGTTCAACCGCTGCTGAAGCTCCTGCTCTTCGATTGCACTGGTCAATGTAAATTTAAAGCTGCCGTCTCCGGTGTCTACCGGCGTGGTTCCGGTGGTCTGATTCACCGGTGCAGTGTCGTTTACTCTAATCTCCATTTTATCACCTATCCATTATATGATAGCACAAAAGCTGCAATTTCCTCTACTGTCTTTTGCAGATTATCATTCTCAAAATGTCTGGTAATTCCTGCCTTTTCCAATGCTTCTTCTGCAAAATCCGCATCATCTGCAAGAAATCTCCTGCAAAGCTCTGTATACTTTGGCTTATCCTGCATCCGCTCCCGGTCCAATGCCCGCTGCAGACGTAAACCATCTTCTACTTCTATATATATCGGTACGATTGCGTCTTTTCCATAATAGGCACAAAGCTGTGTATACACGGCAAGGGTGCCAATCAGAAGATAACTGTGCTCCGACAGATTGACCTGCCCGTCTTCAATTGTGGCATAGCGCCAGATTCCGTATATAGTATCATATGCGCGCTGCTCTATGACTTTTCCTTCTTTTTCGAGCTTCAAAAGCCTTTGTTCATCAATAAAATGATACTCTACGCCCTCCGCCTCGCCGGCACGGATCGGCCGGGTAGTATATGGTACAATCGTCTGAAGCTGCAATGCTTTCTCATCCCGCAGCATCTTATATATGGTATCTTTTCCTGTTGAGCTCTTGCCCATCAGGCAGAAAATCTTTCCCATGTGTAAATCTCCTGTTTCTACGGTTTTTCCGTCTGTTTTCTAGTATAAAATAATTTTCAGGAAATGACAACTTTTATCTTTCCGCCCTCAGTCACGCCATGAATATGAAATGCATTCTCCCGGCAGGTTTTTATCACTGCCACTGCTTCTTTGGAAATCCCTTCTCCCGGCACCAGCATCGGGATACCCGGCGGATAAAGATAGACAAATGCTCCTGCTGTCTTGCCAACACTTTCCTTCAGCCCCATTTCCACTGTCTTTGCATCCAGCGCTTCTGCAATGGATATGCGGACCGTCCGCTTTGCATAGGCTTCGGTCAGAAACTGCGGCGTTATTGTTCTTCTTGCTGCGGCTTCTTTTTTATCAATTTCTTCCAGTGCCGCATACAGCCGGTCAAAACCTTCCTCGCTGTCAAAAATACTGGTCATTGCCAGCGCATAATCTCCCTGACACATCTCTAACTGCAAATAGTATTTCTCCCTGAGCAGCTGATACAGCTCTTCCCCGGAAAGTCCGGCTTTCGTGGCACGGAGTACCAGCTTCGACGGGTCTTTGGCAAAGCCTTCTGTCTCTTTTAAATCCACTTCTCCCATGACTTCCACATTAGAAAAATGGGATGCTTTTTCATAAAAGTCTTTCAGACGCTTCTCATATGCATCAAAATACTTCTCTTTCTCTTCCGTCAGAAGACGCACACATTCATCCATACTGGCCAAGAATAAATAGGATGGAGAACTGGTTTCATAGATATTTAAGAACCACTCCAGCCGTTCCTTCTTTATATAAGAAGAATTCCAATGCAGAATTGCAGTCTGTGTAGGTGCCGGAAGCGTCTTATGCAGGCTCTGGATTACCACATCTGCTCCCAGCGTAATAGCTGATTTTGGGAAATACGGATGAAAGCCAAGATGCGCACCATGAGCTTCGTCCACAATCAGCGGAATCCCATGCTGATGGGCAATTTCTGCTATTTTTTCTATATCTGATACGATTCCATCATAGGTTGGTGATGTAAGAAACACAGCCTCAATACTTTCATCCGCTTCTAATGCAGCTTCCACCTGCTCCGGCAGTATTCCACCCTGTATCCCGAATTCTGTAAATACCGGATAGAGATATGTCACCTGTAACTCTCTTAAATATGCTGCATGATATGCTGCCTTATGGCTGTTTCGTGCCATCAGAAGATGTCCCTTTTTCGGTAATGCGGCACTGAGTGCTGCTAAAATACCGCAGGTACTTCCATTTACCAGAAAGAAAGAACTCTTTGCGCCCCATAATGCAGCTGCCCGCTCCTCAGCTTCCTTTATGATTCCTTCTGCGGCATGCAGATTATCAAATCCATCTATTTCTGTAATATCATATGTATAAGGATTGATGTCACAATCCAGTCTCCGCTTATGTCCCGGCATATGAAGGGGATACATATCAGAGGATGCAAGTTTACATAATTCATCTTTTATATATGTCATGGTTCACCTTTCAGTCTGTACTTCCTGTAAGTTGCGGTTTTTTCCATTGTTCTACTCTTCATAATGATATTTGCAAGTATAAATAATTAAATTTAAATTTACATCAAAATTGTATGTAAGGCGGTGTTCATCCGTAATCCGCCTGCTCCAGACTTTCCTGTATTTCAATGGTTCCGGCTTTCCTATTCCCTGTGCCAATCCCTCTCTGTCTATACTTTTTATCAATTCATTAATTCGTTTTACTATTTTCTTATCTTCCCGCTGCCACTCTGTATACTGCTCCCAGGCAGTCGGTGTAAAAATGATATTCACCTATAAATTCTCCAATTCCCCAATTGTTTTTACAATAACTCCACCAGATTCCGCTTCGGACATAGATTTGTCCAGCATAGCCAGATAATCTGCATTTCTCTGAGCTTTCTTCATATCGTTATATTCTGCTTCAGACATCATAACAATATTTTCATTCTTTGGTCTTGATACAATAATAGTCTCTCCATTTATTACCTTATTACACCACTCTTTAAAATGGTCTCTTACATTCATTGATTTTACTGCTATCATATTCTCACCTCTTTTCGTATTAAAATCCGTATGTTTTTTCGTACTTTTATTATATTCTACTATTTTGTCCAAGTCAACGGCTTCTATTCAGACTCTCCAGAAACGACTTTCGGGTGACTGCTTTGAAAGCAGCCACCCGAATCTATATGATAACTTTACACAACTCAAATTTTTTATCGATACTCCTTACTGGGTAGTTTACCACTTTTTTCCAACACAAACTTTACGCTTTTGTTGTTGGTTTTCGTTGGTTTGTATTGTTTTTTGTTGTTTTAAAGGGGTTTTTGAGATATAATAAGCTTAATTTTAAAGATGCCTTGTGAAATGTTATTTTATTGAAACGATATATGAGTAAATCAGGAGGACTTGTACATGGAAAAAACGCTCCACATTTTATTAATCGAAGATGATATGAACACCTGCAATCGTATTTCAAACTATATTGCAACTAAAGATAATATGGATTTAGCCGGCGTCACCAATAATTCTTATGTTGGCATTCAATATGTACAGAATACGCTTCCTGACGCTGTTATTCTTGATCTGGAATTGCATCACGGCGGTGGAAACGGACTGTTTTTCCTCTCTGACTTAAATAAACTGGGCTTAGAGAAAAAGCCTTATATTCTTGTCACTACTTACAACTCCAGCAAAATCACGCTGGAATCTGCCAGAAGACTTGGTGCTGATTTCATTATCGGCAAATATGAAGATTCTTATTCTCCGGAATCTGCTGTTGATTTTCTCGAACAGCTTCTTCCTATGATTGAAATGACAGAATCCACATCCAATACTTCTTATATGAAAGATAATCAAAAAGATTTAGAGCAGGGACTTATCCGCAGAATCCACCGGGAACTGGAGCTCATTGGTATCAGTCCAAAGGTTGTTGGTTACAAATATCTGACCGATGCCATTATGATAACAATTGATGGACCGACCACAAACATTTCCCAGATTCTTGGTAACAAGTATAAGAAGAGTAATTCCAGTGTGGAACGTGCCATGCAGAATGCCATTAACCGCGCATGGAATTCCAATGACACCGAAACTCTTCTTAACTGCTACACTGCCCACATTAATCCTGACCGCGGAATGCCTACCATTAAGGAGTTCATTTACTTTTACGCGGAAAAGATTACGGATGGACGTTAACCAAAATATTTTTTTATAAAATCTAAAAACCAAGCCATTTTTTCTTCCTCCTTCTCAAAATGTAAGAAGAGTATAGAAAAAACCGACTGGTTAACGGAGTTGCATTACAGATTGCATTTTATATGCTTTTTTCTTTCTTTATATGAGGTTATGTATGATTCAAGATAGCATTCGTTGGTTTTTTAACTTTTTATGTAGCTTTTATCTTTTTTATAAGCTCCTTAATTTGAAAAATCCTAAAATTCTTCAGAAAATATCCTTTTTCATTATCTTTCTTATAGATAGTTTTCTTTTTTGTTTTTTAGAAGCTAATAGTTTCATTTTCATTTTTCCAACAATTATACTTTTTAATACTTTTATATTGTCTCGTTTTACCCAGAAAACAATTTCATTAAGTCTTGTAACACTGGTTATTTCTGAAGGGATTCATTATATCCTCTTTCTTCTTGCAGCCTTGCTTACCGCCCTGGTAATTGCACCCTTTTTCTATGGACGCTATGATTTACCCTATGTAGCAATACAATTTACTGGTGGACTTCTTGAATTACTCTTAGTATTCCTGCTTTTCAAAATCAAAAGGCTCCGCCGTGGCATGCCATTTCTCTATCAAATCGGCTCTTCTGCCACAGGTTTCATCTTAAGCTGTTTTATTCTGCTCATTGTTACCATAATCAGCTTTTATGATTCCATTCCTGACATGCAGTTCCTTTTTCTCCTCATCGCCCTTTTCCTGATTGGACTTCTGCTTTATTGCTGGTGGCGGTTCCGGATTACCCGTGACTACCGGGAGAAGCTGCGGCAGGCGGAGCTTAAGGCTTTACAGAATGAACTCATTGAGAAAGATAACCGCATCCGGAAATTAGAGGAAAATAATGATGCCCTGGCTAAGATTATTCATAAAGATAACAAGCTGATTCCGGCAATGGAGCTGGCTGTCTGCGAATATTTAGAGGATGGGACCACAGACGGTGATACCAGAAAGAAGGGCGAACAGCTTGCCAGCGGGTTAAAGACCATGGCACAGGATCGGAAAGGTACGCTGAACTCCTACCACCATGATGAACACGCTCTTCCGGCAACCGGGGTCTGTGTTTTAGATGCGCTTTTTACCTATATGCAGCAGCGTGCCCTGGCACAGAATATCAACTTTTCCCTGCATATCACAGGCAATATTGTAAAAATGACGGAAGATGTCATTTCCGGGGAAGACCTTTCCCACCTTCTGGCAGATTTGCTGGAAAATGCCATGATTGCCATTGGTGATAATGAGGTGCGCAGTCTTTCTGTCTGCCTTTGTCATGACGAAGATACTTCCACCCTGGAGATTTCTGACAGTGGGAATGCCTTTGATGTGCAGCTCTTTGAGGACTTTGGTCAGACCCGGCACACCACTCACAAGGACAGTGGCGGCAGCGGAATCGGTCTTATGGACATCTGGAAAATAAAGAAACAATACCGTGCATCCCTGCACATCATTGAATATACGCCGGGAACTTCCATATTTACGAAGAAGATTGCTCTGTTCTTTGACCGGAAAAATCACTATCTGATTCAGACCTACCGCCGTAATGAAATTGAACGGGTACATATGCGAAATGATATGTTTGTTTTACAGTCAGACTGATTTATGTTATGATGGAAGAACTTTTGAGAAGGTAAAATGTTACATGAGGTAAATGTTATGAGTCATGCACTGGTTATACTATGTGGTGGAAAAAGTACAAGAATTGGAACGGACAAGGCTTTGCTCCCTTTTGGGGACTGCTGCCTGATTGAATATCTGGTCCGGAAATTTCAGCCGGATTTTCCGAAAATCTACCTTTCTGTCCAGCAGAAAAATGATTATGCGCATCTGAATCTTCCGGTGACAACCATTGGAGACATCTATGGAAATGCCGGTCCGCTGTCCGGTATCTTCAGCGCACTTTCCATGATTTCTGAGGAACGTGCCTTCTTCATTTCCGTGGATACACCTTTTGTAGAACCGGCACTGGGGCTTTACCTGCTGTCACAGCCACAGGAACATCCTATCTGGGCAATTGAGCGCGCCAATGACCAGCTGGAGACTCTCTCCGCTGTCTACTCCAAAAGCTGCATTCCGCAGGTGGGAAAAGCCATGCTCTTTCACCAATATTCCTTTAACCGGCTTCATGAGAAATGCAATGCCGGCTATATCCCGGAAGACGAACTGGCTAAAGTATGTCCGGTTCCACTGAATGAACAGTTTTTTAACATCAATACCCGCACCCATTATTATCATGCCTTAAAGCTGCTTTCTGAACGGGGAGAGCTTTTTGATGAAGACAGCAATCTGGAGCTTCCGGCAACAGGCAATATTATTTCTTTTATTCCCGTGGTATCGCTGGTGGGGGATTCCATCATTGATAAAAAGACCTTCTGCATCCAGCTATTGGAGGCATTAAAAAAAGATGGCATTAAGGCTGCCATCTTTGATTCAGAAAAAGATTTTTCCAATATTACAAATGTAGACCTCATCCTCACCTGCGATTTAGAAGATGAAGACTGCTTTAAAATCGAGCTTTTGAGCAGTGAGTTAAATGAGACTCCGCTGCATCCCCTTTCCGGTCTTGTTGCCATCGCCAGTGATTTCGGTTACAAATGCGAAGAAGTTCCTTGCTTTGACTTCCGCAAGCCAAAGTCACTTCTTGGCTTCTTAAAGACGCTGATCCGCGACTATAGCCATTAAATATCTACAGGAAACGGCACAGTTCCGGCATCCAGTCTCCGATAAAAATTTCATCTCTGATAATTGCACGCCAGACCGGTGGGAAGAAGGCTTCCAAAAGAGTCATCACTTCCACCCAGTCTGGCTCTTTTTTACGTTCCCTCTTTAAGTATGCCGTCCATTTCCGTTTCATATAAGTATAATCCTTATAGTGAAGGACGGTATCCAGCCGGTCTTTTCCAAAAAACAGCTCTCTCTTTGTTCCAATTTCAATAATCTGCTGCTCAACCTTTCTGCCATCTAACGCCTCTTTCTTTAAGATTCCATAAATTTCTTCATAGCAGGACAGGTCGTTGATTAATTCCATTTTCTCTAAGATTTCCACAAAATTCTCTGCCACAACCTGCTCATAAGGATATTGCAGAAACTGGATTACCGTATTCTCTTGTAAGAAAAATGGCAATTCTCCATGGGCAGGCTGCATCTGCTCGTCCCGAAGCTCCTGAAAACGCAGGGTAATGGGAACTTCATGCTCCTTTGATTTTGCCAGCACCTCTATCTGATAGCTGCCCGCCCTTTCTTTCTCTATCTGATAGACATACTCCGGCTTCCGGCTTAACACCTCTTTCATGAGCTGCCCTAACTGCATTTCCGTTAAATGCTCATCCTTTACCACCTGATAATAATAGGAAAGGGAAAAGACTCTCTTCCGGCGATAATTCTCCACACCGAGGCTGCTGCCATTTCTAAGATAAAGCTTCTCTGCAAATGTTGATTTACTTATCTGATATAGAAAATACTCGGTTACCGCAGAAGGAAGCAGGTCCACAAAAGGGATTTGCAAGTCCTCACTTCTCTGCCGGATCAATGATTCACTCAGTATGCACTCTGCCACTACAGCCACACTCCAATTCTGCTCTGAACCTTTGCCACAACCTTGCGGGCTCTGGCATATTCCATTAATTTTGCAATATCTTTCTTTGGCTCATTGATAAATGCCAGCAGCGCCTTCTTTAAATCCTCCCGCTCCAGACGTTCCTCGTACTTGAGGCAGTCACAGATAAGACGCTCTTTTTCATAAATCTTCATCTCGCCACCGGCAAAAGGAATGGCCGTTACGCCAAGCTCCATGACTTCCGGCTCTGTATAATATGGTTTCACCACCGGATATTCCATGCGGAACCTTGACTTCGAAGTATTCTTGCTAATGGCAATACTCCATTCATAAGGGCGCTTCTCAATATAACCGTAATAGTAAAGGGCGCTGTCCATACATAAGATTCCATCCGGAAACAGTCCCAGAATAATTTCTTCCTGCGGCTTCTCTTCATACCCCATGGAATAATATCCACTCTTTACATGGTCAAGTATGCCGGCTTTCACCAGTCCCTGAATACTTTTATAGGTCAATCCCAAAGGATATAATTTTTCGGCTTTCACAATGCCATTATTTTCTTCTAAAAGCTTCTTTATCTCTTCAATGGTCTGCTCTTTCTGCTTCGCATTCATAGATATCGCTCCTTCGCATTTTTCTTCTAGTATAAGTTAATTTTTGCCGCTTGTCAATTTCTGTTGCAATTTGTCTCATTTTTTTAATTTGTCGTTGTAAAAGTCATTTTCTTGTCGTATAATTTATTTGGAACAATATTTAATGTCGCATATGTCTATTCGAATATACGCTTGTTTTTGATAAATGAGGTATTTATGGAAACAGAAAATACTACCCGAAAAAACCCTTCCCGGGAAACCTGCCAGAAGATTATCAAACGTATTCTGGTCACAGAAGTATTGGAAAAGGGCTGCAATGAACATTTCCGTCAGGCTTCGGATTTTATGGGATATTTCCAGTCCCTGTACCCTGCTTCCGATGCGCTGACCAAACAGGTGCAGCGTGCCATCAAGGCAATGGATATGCCCCGGGATGAGAGAGGTTACTTTATTGTAAATAAAACATCAGAGCAATTTGAGCAGGACAAAGAAATCAGCCGCCTGCTGCAATCCGGTGAAGCTTCTTTAAAAAGTCTGGAGGAATCCGAACCGGTACTGATTGAAGTACCAACCGAGCTTGCCGATTATCTGATGTATACTTTAAGTTCTTCCATCAGCTTAAAGGGACATTATGATACTATGGTAAAGGCTTATAATGGCATCATTATCTACACCAGGGAGCGCAGCCGTATCCTTTCCTACCTCCAGACTCTGTTATCCACTAATTGATGATAATTATCCAAATAGTGTGGATAACTCTGCTACGATAACAGAATAATAATGGATTTATCCACAAATTATCAGAATATAATTCGTCCTGACGTTAATGTCCAAGATAACGTAAAACGACAATATTTAAATTTAAATATTGTCGTTTCTTTTTATTCTTGTCCTTTTCAGTTGTTCTATTGCAATTTTCGAGACTATTTTCTTCTTCTGTGCCGTCTTCTCTTGCTGCGATAGTTTCTTTTTATGGTTTTATAACGTTTATCCGGTCTGCTCTTTGAGAAATATTTGTGTCTGATAATATAGAAATTATCCGCAAATCTCCGAATCAGAAATGCTATGACCACAAGAGCTGCGACACCGAGAATTCCCAATAACACTTTCCAGATATTTATCTGGAACTTATGCTTCGTGGTGGTTCTGGTTCCTGCTTCCGTAGAAATCTCTTCTGCTTTTACATTATCAAAGGAGAATGTATCTGCTTTTACTCCGGTGGAAATGATATCCGCACTGCCTACATCATGTCCTGCAAATGTATATTTGATATTTGCCAACACATCATCCGAAGTATTATCATAGCTTACTGCTGGCGTAGCTTCGCTGAATTCTGCACTCTTTGGCAGAACAATATTTCCCGCCGGGTCTATCTTTACAAAGGAGGAATTGGTATTGAGCATTCCCATATCCATTTCTCCATTTTCAAGCCTTGTCTCATTCTGAGCTACATTATATAGCGAAAAGTTCTCAAAATAATAATTATACAATGCAATACTATCTGTCCACTGCGCCGGCGACTGGGCATTCATAATGACACAGATAAGTGTCATATCGTCCTTTTCTGCATAGGTAACCAGCGTACTGTTTGCCGCTGTGGTGTATCCGGTCTTGCCACCAACACAATATTCATAGAGATACTGTCCTCTGGTTTTAAAGGCATGAATCATCTCATTGTGATTCTGCAGATAGGTGATTTCATCATGCTTGTTGGTTGGTGGAATCTGATAGGTCTTAGTTGATGTAATCACACGGAAAGTCTCATTCTGGTAAGCCGCCTTTGCAATCAGTGCCATATCATAACAGCAGGTGTAGTGAAGGGTTGCATCCTCTCCCTCAGATAGTCCGTGTGGATTGTTAAAATGTGTATTCACACAACCTAACTCTGCCGCTTTGTCATTCATCATCTGAACGAAATTCTCAACGGTTCCGCCTACATGCTCCGCTACCGCATAGGCACATTCATTGGCAGACTCCAGCATGACTGCATAAAGGCATTCCTCCATGGTCATCTGCTCTCCCACATCCCTGGAGATTCCGGAACCATGGGTGTTATAAACCGCCTCTTTGGAAAATGTTACTGTCTCATCCAGCGAACAATTTTCCAGTGCCAGAAGCGTGGTCATAATCTTCGTGATACTTGCCGGACAATGCTGCTCCGTGGAATTCTTATCATAAAGAACCGTTCCTGTGCTCTCTTCCATCACAATCGCATTGGGTGATTCGGTTTCCGGGTCCTTAGGCCAGTACTCTGCCGCCTTTACCTTTTGTGTGTTTATACCCAATAAGCCGACAAAACAGCACACTGCCAGTCCGAAGCTTAATATTCTCTTTTTCTTTTTCATTTTCTGCTGCTCCTAAATCATTCTTACCTTTAAGTATATATCAATCCATTTCCATGGTGCAATACCTTTCCATTAATATTCACAATTCTCTTTCTTTTAAACCATAAATATGATAAATTGTTTTCGAAAGATATATATAAGTAGAAAGGATTTCATATTATGAGACTTCGCAATATCCCGGCGGCTGCGCCGGCTGTAGAAGCCAGTGACCTCTGTATCAAGGATGCCGCTTCCCATAAAGGACACTGGAATGAAATATTTGGAAATGACCACCCGATCCGCATTGAAATCGGCATGGGCAAGGGACGCTTTATCATGGACTTAGCTGCCCGGAATCCGGATATCAACTATCTTGGCATGGAACGTTACGAAAGCGTATTGTACCGCGGACTCCAGAAATTGGAAGAAAATCCACTGCCAAACTTACGCCTTCTGTGTGAAGATGCGGCACTTCTGCCGGACTTTTTCGAAAAAGGCGAGTTAGACCGCATTTATCTTAATTTCTCCGACCCATGGCCAAAGGACCGCCATGCCAAAAGAAGACTGACCTCCCGCCAGTTCTTAGAGCGCTATGACAAAGTCTTAAAAGGTGACGGACAGATTGAGTTTAAGACCGATAACGTAGGACTTTTTGACTTCTCCTTAGAAGAAATCGATGCTGCAGGCTGGAATCTGGACGCATTTACAAGGGATTTACACCATGATACTGCCATGAATGAAGGCAATATCATGACCGAATACGAAGAGAAATTCTCTTCCAGGGGAAATCCTATCTGCAAGCTGATTACTTCCAGAAATATTCCTTTATGACCTTTCCGATAGTGCCAGTGCACGGACACTGCCGGATGCATGACCCATGAGATGAACCATTTGCCTGAGCAGTCGGAGTTGGTTTATCAGTGAAATTTTTATAAATTTTTCTTTTTTTATTGTGGCTTATCTTCTGAGGGTTTATAATACATCATAGCATAAATCATTGATATAATGTAAGGAGATGTATACCATGTACGAATTTACAGAAGATTGTATGATTCATATTCCACAAATAGATGAGGAACACCGCAAATTATTCCAGATAATAAATGATGCTCTTTCCCTTGTTAAAACAACCGAAGATATTTCCGGAATTGCCCAGAGCCTGCTTCTTCATCTGAAGGATTATGCGAATACACATTTCGCCCATGAAGAGGCTTATATGGAACAGATTCATGACCCGGAGCTTCCTCTTCAGAAAAAGGAACATGCTGAATTTGCTGAGAAAATCAATTCCTTTATTTTAGATAAGTCTTCAAAAGAGGCTGCCAGAGCATCTTTCGAAGAACTACTTTCCTATCTGGTACGCTGGCTGTACCACCATATCTTAAGCAGTGATATGATGATTGGAAAAATGTCCGCAGTTGAAGGGACTTCCGAAGACCCATTTGCCTTTACGGACAAATACAAGACCGGCATTGACCTTGTGGATAAAGAGCACCGCCGTCTCTTTGAAATTATAAAAGAGACCAATGACCTGATTCAAAACGATCTGCTGCATGACAAATATGATGAAATTATGCGGCTTTTAGTGAAATTAAAGGATTATACACAATTTCATTTTGCTGATGAGGAAATGCTGATGGAGAAGATGCACTATCCGGAACTGGCTGCCCAGAAGCGTGCCCACACTGCTTTCGTTGAACGCCTGGTAGAAATTGACCTCTCAGAACTTGACGATATGGACAATAACCAGCAGACTTATCTTCTGGAACTGATCCAGTTCCTGCTGGGCTGGTTATCCAACCATATTATTGGTATGGATAAAAAAATTGCTGTCTATATGGACGAAATGAAAAAATAATAAACTGCAGAGCATACATCATAAAACCGGCTTCCTGATATTAGATTTTATTCTAAGTCAGGGAGCCGGTTTTCTTATATAAAGTGTCTTTCTGTGACACGCTCTCCTTTTTCAAGATGAACGAAATTACAATCCCATTTTCCCGATAAAAGCTTTCTTATAATATTGCAGTCGGATGGCTCCACCGCCAGCTTCTTATTTAGAAGTTCTGCAGGTCTTTTCAGTCCATCTTTGGTTTTCTTTATATCATAGCTTTGCGTATCTATTAAAGTAATCTTCTCATAACCGCCATAGATTGTATCTAAGACTTCCATCCCCCGTTCTCTGCCATAAGCAGCAAGAATGGTGCGGCACTGGCCTCCAATGGACTCCTTGTCAATTGTCCACGCTCTTGTCGCATAAAGAGAATTCTTATCCACATGATTCTCCAAAAGCTGGTGGATGCAGTCGTGGAAACGTGGCATTACAAGCTCTGTATTCCAGCTTACAATCCCTTCCGTGCCCCGCCCGCACAATCCATAGGTGAGCAGGATTATATCCACATCCTGGTGCCTGTCAATCTCCTGCTGCAGCAGATTTCTTAATACAAACGGGTTTCTATGCAATCCACGTTGCAGATATACAACAGGATATGTTATATTTAATTGTTTTCTGTACTTTTCAATTTCATCCTGCTGCATTGCACAGGCAATCAGAATTTTCTTTTCCAAATGATTTCCTCTATATTTATATATTTTTCTATATCCTTTTGCATATAATATCTAAAAAAGGGTATGCCCTCATGAAATTCAAATCAAACTGCTTTTCCAGAAAGGCTTTGCTTTTTTCCTACCGTAAGCCTGCCCTGCACACTAAATTTACTACAATTCAAAGGTCTTTTAAAGAAGTAAAAAATATACTGAACAAATAAACGATATCTTCATCATTCCTTATTTCCATCTACAGAACCTGCCACTGACAGCTTCTTACGGATTTTTTATAACAAAAAAAAGCACCAACCCCATGGCTCCACGTCCACAAAATCGGTACTTTACATGCGCCACCAGGGGTTCGAACCCTGGACACCCTGATTAAGAGTCAGGTGCTCTGCCAGCTGAGCTAGTGGCGCATTGCTTAACGCAAGGACTATTATATAATAGAATTTATCGAATTGCAAGTAATTTTTTATTTTTTTTAAAAATTTTGTAAATTACATATTAGCAAATAATGCCGCAATTTCTTCCGGTGTCATCATGTGATTCGGGTCAGAATTTGCCTCGATAACAGGCTCTGCTGCCGGTTCTTCCACAACCGGTTCTGACACAGGTTCCTCTTCCGTTATCGGCTCAGATTCTTCTGAAATAGCATCTTCTGTTACAACTGGTTCTTCTTCAGCTGCTGTATCAGCATTTGCAATCAAAGCAGCAATCTCTTCCGGTGTCATCATATGATTCGGGTCGGAATTCATTTCCATAACCGGTTCATCAATGGTATTTACCATTTCTTCTGTAAATGCAGGTTCTTCCGGTTCTTCATCTGCAAATCCAAGTGTATCATCAAAACCAACTGGTTCTTCTGGTTCCGGTTCATTGTTTTCTTCTGCAGATCCGGTTTCTTCTTCTTTTGTAGTTTCAGCTGCTTCGTCATTTCCGAATAAAGCATCTATATTTAATAAATCATCTTCTGCTAAATCCGGCATATCCTCTGCAGTTGTCTCCGGTTCTGTTTCTGGTTCTTCCGGCATCACTTCGTTGATTGGTGCTTCCGGTTCTTCCGGCATCACTTCGTCGATTGGTGCTTCCGGTTCTTCCGGCATCACTTCCTCAACTGGTGCGGCTGGTGATGGCTGTACCGATGCTGCTGTATAAGTAACAGCTGGCGCACCATTTATTTTTCCAACTTCAGCTAATATGGTATTGTGGATGGATAATTCCATTTCTTTCACGGAAGCTGCCATTTCCTGCTGTTTTAGCAGAAGGTCTTTATTGGCATTCTCAACTACAATACGCTGCTGCTCTAACATGTTCTTCTCAAGCTTATCCAGACGGTCGGAAAGATTAAATATCTGCTCTAATAATTTGTCGTTGGAATTCATCAATGCATCGGAATTTTCTTTGTTACGGCTTATGGTAACTTTGGCAATGGATTTCTGTGCATCTATGATGTCCTTTGTCGGTGAACCGGCTGCCTCTTCGATACGATCAAGCTGATCCGCAATATCTTCAAAGGATTTGCGGGTTACAAGATAAGAAGCTTTTTCTGACTTAAACAGATTATCATACTGTTCGTACTGGTCAATCTCTTTCTTATAATTTTTCTGGATTGCACTGGCAATCAGAATATAAATATCAGCCAGTGCTACAACTGTAAGTACAATCAATGCCACATAATTGGACGGATAGTTAATCATCACATATAATTCCCCTAAAACCAGCACTGTTAATACCAGTACAGCCGTCACAATTCTCAGATTGTAAGAATCCTTCTTTTGTTTGATGTTCTGCTTTGCTTCTTCCATTGTAAAAATCCTCCATGATTTTTTATTTTTCACTAAATAGCAGGAGCAAACCGTAAAAACCTGCCACTATACTGGCAGTTCCCTGGATATGTCCTGCAGCCGGGTACTTACTTTCCCTGTAAGTATAATTAATTTTATTCTATCACAGGTAGAATTTTCCTTCAAGAAGCCTTTTCCAAAATAGAAATGAAAATTAAGAAAGTTTGCTAGTTGATACCTTTACATATGAACTGATTTAAAAACTGATTTTTATCACATGGTCTGCCAAAAAGATAGCCCTGCAGATAATCAGCATGTATTTCTTTCAGCTTTTGATACCACTCTTCTTTTTCTACACCTTCTATACATATTTTGATATCTATACTATGTACCAGTTCAACTATTTTTTTTAACAGCTCAAAGTCCCTTGTTTGACTCATAGCTTTTGCTGTAAAATGATTATCCAGTTTCACATAATTAGGATTCATGTTTACAATACAATGTAGATTTGAAAAACCTGTGCCAAAATCATCCAGAATAAACTGTATTTTTTTCTCTTCGAATTTCTTCCGAAGCGTATAAAAATACGGTGTCATATCCGTATATCCGCTTTCTGTCAGTTCCGCACACAGGCTCTCCGGCGGAAGATTATATTGTTCTATAGACGAAAGTATGTCCTTCCAGATATCACTTTTCATCATCTGAATATAAGATATATTTACATTAACCTTAAATCCCGGTATATACTGCCGCATTTCATGGCACATTGCCGCAGCTTCATTTAATACAAATCTTCCAGCCGGAATAATAAGCCCGGTCTCTTCCAGTAATGGTATAAATTCCACAGGCGGGATACTTTCTTTTTTTCCACCTGAATACATGGAAAACCTCATAAGCGCTTCCGCACCAATTATATTTCCCGAGGAACAATCTATAATCGGCTGATAGTATACTTCAAATCCTTCAAATTCATTTGTCACGGCACCTCGAAGTGCACTTTTTATTTTCTCTTTTTTTAAAAATAACTTATAATCTTCTTTCTCAAAAAAATATACTCCGTTTCCTCCCATGGACTTTGCCTGTTTTAAAGAGAAAACCGCTATTTTACGATACTCGTCATAATATTTTAAGAGCTTCGTTGCATGGATAATTCCGGTAGATACTGTAAAAACCACCTTATATTTTTCAGAAATAATAAAATCTTCTATTTTTTTACATATTTCCTTCTGCAATAGCATAACATCATCTCTTGTATGGCTTTCCAGATCAATAATCATATACTCATCTGCAACAAGATGGTACAGCTGCTGGTTATCAGAAAGACATTCCTTGATACCGTCAGCAACACTTTTCAACACATAATTTCCATAATCTACGCCTAATGTACCATTAATCGCATTAAATCCATCAATCCCTATATGTATTAAAAATACTGACGAGCTGTCTTTTATATGGGAAGAAACAAAGGAATGCATTTCTCTTTCACCCAAAAGTCCGCTGACATTATCTGCCCGCTGTATATTTCCAATTTCGTTTACACAGCCTATAAGATAATGAGGTTTTCCATCTTTATCATGGATTACCTTTCCACGGCAGTTAATCCATACCGGCATCCCATCTTTATCAAGCCATCTGTAATGCAGATTGTGATTTTTTTCGTTTCCATCCGCAATCCGCTGTAAATGTTCCCTAATCATCGGACGGTCTTCTTCATATACAAAATAGCGGACACTGTCGGCAGCATTATCAAATGAATTACCCGGCATCTTAAAACGCTTCACCGCTTCCTGTGAAATGATAAGGGTATTTTTCTGTAAATCTATAATATAAAGATAGTCATCCATACATGGTGCAAATACTTCTATTAAATCCTCTGCTCCTATTTCCTTGAGCAGTCTGCGTATGTTTGTATCCATAGTATAAGTGCCTTTCTTACAAAACTTTTATACTGATAAACTTTCTATTCTGTGTTAGAAATTATAGCTGGAAATCATTATCGTATTATACTGTTTTTTCTGATTCTGCCAATTTAAATTTACGAATCATTTCACGCAGATTTTCTGATTCGCTGCTCATCTCCTGGCTGGCAGCTGCACATTCCTCAGATGTTGCAGAATTGGTCTGTACAACATCATTAATTTGTTCAATTCCTTCATTAATCTGCCGGATTTCTGTTGTCTGTGTTTCTAACGTTTCCGCAATATTTGTAACTTCTTCTGTAATTATTTTAGAGTTCTCTGCAACATCTTCCAATTGCGCCGCAGTCTGTCCTGCAATCACCATACCCTTTTCTACTGCCTTCACAGAGGTTTCAATCAACATTGCAGATTCTTTCGCTGCCTGGGCACTCTGGTCCGCTAACGAATTTACCTGATTTGCTACAACTGCAAATCCTTTTCCGGCTTCTCCTGCCCTTGCTGCTTCGATAGAAGCATTCAATGCAAGCAGATTTGTCTGGGAAGCAATTTCATTAATTGTTGCAATAATTTTGTCAATTTCTTTTGATGCTTCATTAATTTCATGCATGGAATCAACCATCTCATGCATCTTACCATTACTTTCTAAAATGGCATTTCCAAGCTCATCCACCCTTCCACTAATTTCTTTTGCAGATTTTGAATTATTTTCTACCTGTTCAGATACACCTGCAACTGTTGCTGTCAGTTCCTCTACTACTGCCGCCTGATTTGTAGCTCCATCTGCAAGATCATTAGAACTTGATGCTACCTGGTCTGCTGCACTTGAAACTTCATTGGAAACATTTTGAATTCCTCTAATCGTTTCTCCTATACTTTCTTCAAATTGCATAAAAGAATTTAAAATTCCGACAAAATCTCCCCGCCACTCTACTTCCGGTTTAACATCAAAATTTCCTGCTGCAAACAATTTCATTGCACGGTCAATATCGTCTACATAGCTTCCCAGGATACGGATTGATTTACGCATACTGTGTGCCAGTCTTCCAATCTCATCTTCTGAACGATAATCCAGTGTACTGTGTAAATTTCCTTCTGTCAGTTCCTTTGCGACATCCTCAACTGCCCGTAAAGGTTCAAGAATTGTATCCAGGACTTTTTTACCTGTTTTCTTTGTCAGTATCCATGCCAAAAATAAACACACTATAATACATACAATTCCTGCTATAGCAAAAGTAAATGTAGTTCTGGAAGCCCTGCTGCTCTCCTGGTCTGTCACATCATCTAATCTTATTGCGATTTCCACCGCTTTATTTAATGCAGGTGTGCAATCATTCATGATTTCATCAACTGCTTTTTCCTTATCACCACTTTTAATTTTTTCTATAATAGAATAACCAATGTTTCCCCAATCCGAAAGGGCTGATGAATATTCCTCATAATCTGAGTCAGGAATAATTCCGGTTCCCTTTAAATTTTTCAGTTCAGAATCAACTTCTTTCAGCAGCTTTTCTACTGTTTTCTCATAACCGGCATATGAAGAAGTATCATCATCTAATGCCATTTCCCTGATATTTCTTGCTGCCGCATTCACATTAATTCTACATATTTTTACTGCCTGATCTGCTACAGTAACATTTTCTATATAATGTACCATATTAGCAAATAAAACACCTATGACCACTATAGAAAGCAAGCCTGAAATTAACATCATAATAATGACTTTTCTGTAGCCATAGTTTATCCTTTCCTGCAGATGCATGTTTTCTAATTTACTTTTCATTTTATCTTTTTGTGAAAACATTGATTCTTATTTCCTTTCTCTTTATTTTAATTTTTTCTAGACCTTGTTATATCAGAATTTTTTCAAAAGTCAACGACTTTTCAGCTTTAATTTTCAAATTCTATTTTTTTGATAAAATTTAACACTTCCTGCTTTGGTTTTTCGTCATTTTTAAAGACAGCTATTTACAGTATTTTTCTATAAAAACGGCCGCACCATCTTCTATAGCAGCAAAAGCCATCTTATCGTCTGGCCATGATTTTCTGAGTGCCACATAAGAAATCAGAAAATTTGCAAGCCAGCCAGCCGGTACAGCAAGCCAGACAAATGCAATGCCAAAACGCGGTGCGAGTATCAAAGCAACTGACAGACGAATTGCAAGATTTACCATATTTGCAATGAGAAATGGACGCATGATTCCAAGTCCCCGAAGAACTCCGTCTGTTGCCATCTTGATACCCATGAAAATGAAAAAGAAGCCGAGCCATCTCATATAATCTCCAGACACCTGATATGCCAGCGCTGTTCCATCTTTACCCAGAAATAATGAGGAAATCTGTGTATGCAGTGTTTCAATGACTATAAAAGCAAGGACTGCAAAACATAAATCTAACACCAGTGCAGCGTGGTATCCTTTTTTTATACGCCCGATTTTCTTTGCGCCAAGATTCTGGGAAACATACGGCGAGACTGCATTGCCTATGGACACAAATATCAGTGAAAAAACATTCTCTACCCTCATCGTTGCCGCATAACCTGCAAGAGCCTGTGTACCAAACGGATTTACAACCGCCTGTACAATCATCATACCAATTGACACTGTTGACTGCTGGAGGACCGACGGTACAGCAATGCGGAGCATGGAATGTAATTCCCTCCCGTCAAACCAGCGAGCCGGACTCTTATACTGGCGTATCCGGTATAAAAAGATTAAAAACGAAAATACTGCCGAAATGCCTTGTGCAATAAGCGTGGCTAGGGCTGCACCGAACACACCCAGACCAAGGCCTGCTACCATCCAAAGATCCATCATAATATTCAGAACAGAAGAAAAAATCAAAAGGCATAATGGAATCTTTGATTCACCGATTGAAGTAAACATCGTTGAAAGAATGTTGTACATAAACAGAAACGGAAATCCCACAAAATAAACACGAAGATATAGTACTGCTTCCTCCAGTATATCAGCGGGTGTCTGTAATAAGCCCATCATGGAACGTGAAAAACAAAAGCCAGTAACTCCCAGAAGTATGCTAAGAACCAGAAAACTAATCAATGATGTTGATACGATTGTTTTCATTTTACTATAATCTCTGGCACCAAAATAACGGCTCACAAGTACACCTGCACCTACACCTGCACCAAGTGCTATACAAATGAATACATTCGTAAGGGCAGCACAGGCACCAACAGCCGCAAGGGCAGAAGATCCAACAAACTGACCCACAATGATTGAATCAGCCATATTGTAAACCTGTTGAAAAAAGCTTCCGAAAATCATTGGCATTGCAAAAACAGTCAGTGCTTTAAGGGGTGCATCTGTAATTAAATATTCATCTTTTGACATGATCTTCTTCCTCTGTAACTATTTTAAAGCACTATTACTGCGGCATCAAGTCCCTCAACTTTTCCGTCAAACAGTTCTTCTTCAAGCAAATTATATTTTCCCTCATACTCATTAAATCTCTTCTCACTGCTGCTGCAGTTAAAAATCAATGCCATGGTCTCTTCACTATTTTTTCTAATCAGAACAATGGTTTCTTCCTCATCCCTTGTGATTGCCTCAATCAATTCACCTTCTACGATACATTTATATTTTTTTCGAACCTGTAACAGCTGTTTATACCATTCAAACATCTCTTTATCCTGGTATTCTTCATCCCAGTACATGCCAC
>ENA-OPSN01000251-OPSN01000251.1-human-gut-metagenome-genome-assembly--contig:-NODE-251-length-28730-cov-5.937193_pt1 | contig 28730 bp, 24 predicted proteins | sample MGYA00241808_ERZ501907 | MGnify/ENA primary metagenome ERZ501907 (study PRJEB25962, sample SAMEA2042218) | human gut metagenome | biome: human gut; feature: human-associated habitat; material: faeces...
CGCCTTCGGGCGGCTTTTTCTTTTATGGGGGTGATTTAGGATGGCCGCAACACGGCTGATCGCGCTGCACAAAAACAAAGGCAAGTCGGTTGCGGCCTGTCTGAAAAGCCGTACAGACTATGTACAGAATCCCGACAAGACACAGCAGGGCGAACTGGTCAGTAGTTACGAATGCAGTCCTTTGACGGTGGATGAAGAATTTATGCTGTCCAAACGGCAGTATGAACTTGTCACTGGGCGCAGACAAAAAAGTGACGTGATTGCCTATCAGATCCGGCAGTCGTTCAAACCCGGCGAGATCACCGCCGAGGAAGCCAACAAGGTGGGTTATGAGCTGGCAATGCGTTTCACCAAAGGCAAGTATGCGTTTATCGTTGCAACCCACACGGACCGGGAACACATTCATAATCACATTATCTACAACTCCACTGCGTTGGACAGCACCCGGAAATTCCGGGATTTTTTATTGTCCGGGTTGGCTGTGCAACGGTTGAGCGATCTGATCTGCTTAGAGCATCAGCTTTCCGTCATTGAGATAAAGCCCTATCGGGAGCGGCAGAAGCGCACACTCTACCCGCCCAAAGAAAGCAATCGTGACCGTCTATGTGGCGTGATTGACACTATTCTGACGGAAAAGCCCAAAGACTACGAAGATTTTCTGCAAGGACTGGAGCAGCAGGGTTATGAGGTCAAGCGTGGAAAATACACCTCCGTCAAAGGCGCACGGCAGAAGCGATTCATACGGTTCCGCACTTTGGGCGCAGGATATAGTGAAGAAGAACTGAAAGCTGTTATCTCTGGGGAAGCCGAACACCATTCCCGGCAGAAGCAGAAGCGCATCGTACCGGAACAAAAGTTTCAGATGCTGGTGGACATTCAGGCAAAGCTGGCCGAGGGAAAGAGCATGGGGTATGCTCGCTGGGCAAAGCGATATAATCTGAAAGAAATGTCCAAAACGCTGATTTTCTTACAGGAGAACAAAATCGGAAGCATTGAGGAAATGCAGGAGCGTATAGATGCTGCTACTGCTCGCTATCATGAACTAGGCGATTCAATCAAGGCAGCAGAAACGCGCATGGCCGAGATTGCTGTTCTGCGAACGCACATCGTTAATTATGCCCGGACACGCCCGGTCTATGATGCCTACCGCAAAGCCGGGTATAGTAAGAGCTTTCTGGACACCCACCGGGAAGAAATCACGCTGCATAAGGCCGCAAAAACTGCTTTTGATGAAGCCGGATTGAAAAAGCTGCCAAAGGCTAAGGACTTGAGCATCGAATACGCTGAACTTCTGAAAAAGAAGAAAGAAGCATACCCGGACTATCGTAAGGCACGGAACGAGATGCAAGAACTGGTTCGGGCTCGGAAAAACGTAGAACGATTTTTTGCGGAGGAAAAGGACATCATCGAAAAAGCGCAGAACCGATAAACGAATACCGCCGAGGACTCTTCCCATTTTGGGAAGATGTCCTCGGCGCTTTTTTTGTATGTATAGCGGAAATCCATGACTAGATTTTCATCAAGCACTAATTATCATGGTATTCTTGCTGTGAAGGTCTTTTGTCGGTATATATACAAAATAGGAATAGGAGCAGAAACAGAAAAAAGAATACTGCATTTTAAGTAAAGCAACAGCCATCCACTTGCAATCAATGCAAAATTGATGGCTGTTGCTTTAGCGTTTTTAGCCTGTTTACTTCTTTGTTTTCGACGATCGTATGAATTTATTTGTTAAATAAATTACCCAAAATCTCATAACAAACTTATTGGTCAAAAAATTTTCAATTTCCGCTTCCTTTCCCAACCGAGACGAAATCATATAGAATGCTATATATTGAGCAAGCAGTGCTGCACAAACCTCAAAAACTGACTTAAAACCGTGATTTTTCATAACTTCCTTCTTTAATGTCCTGAACGGTGTCTAAATGTCCAATGTCCAATAAGTTGAGATTTATTAGAATCCAAGTAATAATCGTTTTCATAAACATAGTAAATCTTTCCTACGCTCTTATGCATTGAAAGGACACTCGTCACATAAAGATAATCCGGAAGGCAAGCCACTCCCGCACCTACAGCTCCAGCTACCACAACAATTGCCTTTTTTATAATATCTTCGGCTCCAGTAGTCGGAATATAATTTGAAACCAGCGTTATTGCCATCGCAGCTGATGCAATTGTCACCTTTTTTCCAACCAGTGAAATCGAGTAGTTATCCGTTCGAATAGCATATGGAACAATTGATTTCTCATTTGTATCTCTAGATACTATACCTTTAACGGAATATGTCGTAACCTGTCCATTTGCATCAGTTTCTCGACTGATAACGTTTTTTCCGCTTACAGAGCTGATTATTTGAGAAGAGTGAATCTTCTCTCCATTACTTATTTTATAAAAATCGGACGTAATGATATTTCCGGAAATTGTTTCTTCAACAAAATACGCTCCATCGTCTTTATACTCGATGTACTCAACCTTTGTATCAGTTATTTTTATTGAGCTTGCTAAAATTCCAAGTTTCTTCGGATTTTCTGAAGTTGCAAAGGCTCCTAAGCAACTGATTAAAACAAATGCAAGCATAAGAACCATACAAACAGTCTTTTTTACATAGTTGACACAGTTCATACTATAATCTCCCTTCAAAACTTTATTATTAGTGACTCGTACTTCCCTTGGTCAGCTTGAAGTTCTTCTTGATAAAGGTATCGTGGATGGGCTTCAGCTTGGCATGGACGGCGGCAGCATCTTTTATCTGGGCGATTGCCCGCATACGGTTTTCGTTCTGCTTCAACTGCCTGCGGAGAGGAGCAGCGGTCTGGTTTAAGCTGTCAATGGCATGGTTCAAGTCCTCAGCGGTGTTCAGGGAATGGGCTTTCAAATAGTCCACCGCCTGTTTGACTTTCTCAAAGTCCCGAACAGTGCATTTCAGTTTTGCCTTGCCAGACCAATCGCTCCGCTGCTCGTTTCGAAGGTTGAAGTAATCCACCAGCAAGTCGGACAGCGTGGGTTCTTTCGCCTTTTCCAGAGCGTCCAGAAGAAGCTGCTTCTTTTCGTTCAGGTCTGCGATCCAGCGTTGCAGCCCACGGATTGCGCTACGGATGGACTGCATCAGGCTGTTGGCTGCACGAATGTCCCGGTTCAGGTTTCCGAGAAAGGTTTCCACTCCACGCTTTTCCATCTGGTGTGCGGCGGGGCCGAGATGCACAGTCGGTATCTGCTGGATGCCCTGTCGCTCAAAGGAGCGCAGGTCAACACGTTCTGGTCTGCCAGCGGCTTCCAGATAGCGGTTGGTAACAACTTCCCAGCTGTGCCGCCAGACCTCGGCATACTTCTGGTCGTTCCAGTCCACGGTGTTTTCCTTATGGCACTTCCAGTTGCCGGAAGCGAGCCGGATGCGCTCACAGTTCTCGTCAAGGTCGTACACCTTTCTGGCTTTCGGGAGCCACTTGCCGTGTTCATCCATTGCTCGGATGGTCAGTAGAATGTGGGCGTGTGGGTTGCCATCGCCCTTGTCGTGGATGGCAAAGTCGGCGAGCATGCCTTTGGAAACAAACTGCTCCTGACAAAACTCTTTTATCATGGACAAATACTGCTCCTTCGGCACCTCCACCGGGAACGCCAGCACGATGCGCCGGGCAAGCTGGGAGTTCCACTGGTTCTCCACGGCTTCCACGGCGTTCCAAAGGGTTGCCCGGTCTGCATATCCGGGCGGCGCATGGGACGGCAGCATGATCTCGGCGTGGACAAGCTCTTTCTTCTTGTTGTAGAATTTTGTTTTCTGGTCGTACTCGCTGAACAGCCGTTCGCCGCTTTGATAAGCGGCCCCGGCAACAGCGGACTGCCCTTGGCTGCGCTTGACGATGGTGATTTTGAAATGCGGACACGGAATAGGCATCACCCCCAAACAAAAAGACCGCCCAGCAAGATTGCTCTTGATGAACGGTCGAATATCAAATTATATTATTCAGGCATATTTAATTTATCGAGTTGCGATAGTAGCTCTTCCGATGGTAAGCTTTCATAGTATTCCTTCGTAACTAATTTCAACTTTAATGGAAATTCCTCTCCATTATCTAATATATTAAGCAAAGCCTTCACTTTGTCAATCTGCATAATCTGAGTGTTTTTTAGTTCTCGAACAATTTGAATGTCAAAATCGCTGCCAAATATTGTTACTCTGCTTGGTCCAACATTGACCAAATCCTCTATAGCATCACCTGTTTCCTTCATTCTATTTCTAAATCCATCTCCAGCTATCGCCGTACATTTGATTTCATCTGCGTTTCGCTTCACCCTTTCACCTCTTAGCAAGTCGCTCAAATAGCGAACCTGTTTATAGTCCTTTGTCATAATGACATCTGGAATTTTTATTTTGACAGAAAAGTGCTCTTCAATCTCGCAAATGCGTCTTAGAAAATCCAATTCGTCATCCACATTGGAAAATCCGCTCTTGTAATCACAATCCCTTAGTGGTCCACTAAGGAAAACTGTGTTGTTCTTCAAATCATAAAGCGAAATGTTTTTTCCCTCCGATGCTGCTTTCATCAGCGTGACATATCTCAAAAGCGTTTCATTCGAATGATCTACAGCTGTCATAGAAACACTGACATTATGAGTATACACATTAAAAACCAGTCTGATATTTATCAGTGGCGATTGTTGTTTTTCGTTTGTCACTACAACGGATTTGTCTTCTAATATTTCACTTACTCCCAATTCGATATAGTCAAAGATTGGAGTGTTATCTATTCTAATAGAATATGGCCGTGGTTCTGAAAATTTGCGAGGTTCCTTTATAAGCGTAGCTCCGATTAGCGATTCGGCTTCTGTCTGAATCGGGTCTTTTTCTTCGCCCAAATACTTTGTTGCTGAATGAATCTCAAGCGAAATTGAAAGTTGATGTCGATTTGCATATTCTATAATTTCAGGAGACAACTCATTGATTTTATCATCGCCAATTTTAGCAATGCCGTTGAGCACAAAGCGAGGTGGGTATTTTTTTCTTGCATCATCTCTTAATGGTGAACTCACTAAATTCCCCTCATATTCTTGAGATGGAGTAAATTGATAATATGGATACAATGGATGTTGTGTACCCAGTTGATTTTGAAATTGTTTTGAAAGCGTATTTAACTTTTCATACTCATGATTTGAACCAAGCTTATTTACATTTTCAGGTGAAAAAGGAGATTGATTGTTTTCTTGAGCCTTCTTAGCAAATGCTTCGATAGCTTTATCCGTATGAGCGTTCACATCATCTACTATCTCAGCCTGCATAACACGGTCGCTTAATAAAATTTTGCTGTGTTGAATTTCTCGAAGTATGTCAACTGTTTCAGAAACGAGTCTCCTGACTTTTTCTTTAGACTGGGCCGTTTCTGCGTGTGCAGCGTGATATGCTCCGGTATATAGTTCTGAGCGCGCCGCTTTGCGTTGGCTGTCAGTGCCCGAAATTGCATCGAGAACCTTTTGAAAAGAATTCTCCTTGAGATAGTTACAAATACCGGCAAAATCGTACTCCTCAGCAACTGAGTATAATCCGTTATACTTTTTCTGCTGATTAAGATATTTGATGATTTTTTTCTCAACTTGCTGTTTTTCACAAGAATCCTTTAGGTGTTTTATTGTTTCATCTGTTCCTGCATCAATCATAAGATTCACAAGCGTTTGAACAAAATCTTCAATCATGGCAAAATCCTTTCCTTCTATCGTCATTCTGACATCAAGTTTAGCACTATTCATTGAATCAATCAAGAAATCTCGTGCCGTATCTAAGAGGAAAGGATAGCTGCGGTAGCAGCGCAAGGAAAATGCATTTTTCCTTGGGATGGAAACGGGCTGGCGCACAAACGCCAGCTTCGATTTTATCGAGCCGTCTGCAAGACCGCAATTTCACCGGAACGGTGTATAATTGCGCCCTTTATTCTAAAGGGTTTTGGACGTTGCTGCGTTCGTGAACATCATGCACCATCTTTGCAAGTGCCAGCACAACTTCAGGCTGGCGGAACGAGATTTTCAGAAGTTCCATCACCTGATCGTCGGTCAGTTCTCCCGGACAGACCAGAAAACTTTCCAGCATTCCGGCACGGGTGCAAAGGCGATGCACACGCTCTCTCCGGTTCAGCTCTGACATCTGGCGTTCAAGGATCTTCTCCCGGTGCTGACAAGAGCGCAGCTTCTGCTCTGCTTTGGCTTTTTCGCTGCGGAGATATGATAGGTCGGTTTTCGGTTGGGTCAATGGCATCACGCTCCTTATACAAAAATAAGGCAGCTCGTACGAGCCGCCTTATTGGGATATTAGATTTCATTTGATACGATTTCCATAAAGTCATCGTAACTTATATAAGGGACATCAAATGCTTCACACAAATTAGGTAGTTGTGCGGAGTTGGGTTTGTAAGCTTCCTTTGTGACAACTGTTGCTTGCAAATGCTTTCCTTTCGCAACAATATAAGCATCTGCAGATGGCCTATTGTCCAAAATATTCTTACTGTGAATGCTCTCTTGGAATTTCGGCTTTTCAAAAATCTTGCACATAATTTTTGATTCGGCATCATCCGGATTTTTGAACATTTTCTTCCGTTCACTAATCCATTTGAGTGCTACTGCATCCTTAGAAAATTGCCCTTCAAGCTCGTTGTAACACTCATCGACAGAAATATATGTACCTTTTTCGATTCCCTGCTCAAAAGCATTCCAAACACTCTCAAAATATTTTCCTTTCTTGGGAAGGTGAAAGAAAAACTCTCGAAAGACATTTGTATCGAGAATGTAAATCATCACGTCACCCCCCTAAAAAACGCACTTTCAAGGCGAGGAAGATGATCCACTTTACTTTGAAGCATCTCGCCAGCTTTTACACCGCTGATTTTTCCCGAAAAATATTGGCGGAACACTTCTCCAGTGTATTGATTACCGAGATAGGAAAGCTTTGTGGAATAATAGTTTCCGCCACTTTTCTTTCCTTCTTTTTTTCCTTGTGTCCGAATTGCTTCACCATAGAATACTTCCTTTAACTGAGAATAATCATTGTTTGTGATTTTCCCCATCGTTAAAAGCTTATACATAATAGCTTCGCGGCTTACCGAGTATAGCTGTGCCAACTCCTCAATCCGTTTTTCGTCAATTGGCGATTTCTTCAGTTCTTGCTTGAAATCAGCCAATGGAACAAGGAAGCTGTTGGCAAAAGAGTCACAGTTTCGCTCAATATCGCTCTGTCCTTCATCCAGCATTGAGAAGAAGTCATCACGAATAATCTCAGCACCGCTCGTATCAGAAATCAGATGATATAATTCGTGGAACAAGGTGAAGATTTGACGGGCAAAAGACATCGAATTGTTAATAACGATTACCGGAAAACGATTATCTTTTACGCAAAGTCCAGAAATAGCGTTATCCTTAAATGAGTCTTTGAACACATAAATGCCAATATCATAAAATTTTTCGCGGTAGATTTCAAAAACAACTTTTGTGCTTTTTCTTGCTTTCTGTGCTGCAATTGGAAACTCTAGTTTTTTTCTAAAGAAGTCACATAGGGCATCCACCCCATCTGGAAATTCGTTCCGATGCAAAAAAACGCTATCCCGCTCTCCATAAAGTTCAATCAAGCTAAGTTGATAAACCTTCGCTTTTTCAAGTTGGAGAATAACATTTCGACTCAATCTATTGACAACAGTATCGGGCAGCGTTCTCAAATCGCCTTTTGGTGATTTGATTTGGGGTGGAACCGGAAAGAAGAACAATGCACTTGGCTTATGAAAGGCATCACTGATTTTTCTTAATTTCGCATAGGTTGGATAATCTGTACCATTTTCCCAGTTTTTGTACTTATCCACATCCACTCCAATTCGTTGGGCTGCCTCTTCATAACTCATATTGTAATACTCGCGCGCCCATTGGATAATTTTTCCGTTGACACCAGATAAAGTTTCAGCCACGACTACACACCTCCTATCTGTCACATTTCACACACGAGATTCAATATTCCTTATTTTTTGCTCAAGGACACAATCAGAAACCACTTGTACACATTCGTCAATATTCTTTCGGATACTTTGTGACCAAAAGTGAATTGGAATCCAATCCATTGCTTTCAGTTCTTCGTCTACCCGACTATCTCTAGCCATATTTTCCTCGATTTTCTGAATCCAATACTCACGGTTCCGTTTGATTTTATCCTTTTTCTCGTCCCACTTATAGCCATGCCAAAATTCACCATCAACAAATATTGCTACCTTGTACTTTATAATCGCTATATCTGGTGACCCCGGCAGCCCTTTGTAGTTAAGGCGATAGCGATAACCTTTATGCCATAATGCTTTGGCGAGCACTACTTCTTCATAACCCTTCTTCAACTTCACATGCGACATTCGTTTTCGAGTCTCAGCAGTTGAATCATATGATTTTGGGTGTTTCAACTAGTCACCGCCTTTGCAATGACACGCATCTCTGCTTTTAAGTCATTCTACAGTAATTAAATCGCGAACAATCTCACGAACGAAACTATTGTTTAACCAATAGGACTGCCTTGTCATTCTTCGGCCATCTGGTAGCGGCTCTGTGTCACCAATGCATCCGTTTCCCCATGAAGTGCCATCAGTATTCACATAAAATGCTTTTGCTCCGTGAGGTCGCAAATGAATACATCTGGCTTCAGCAACTCCGGGGAAGTTATTATATGTACGGCCATCATCGCCAATTCGCAATTGCACACCACTGGTGAGTACATCTTTGATATCCATCCAGTCTTGATGAGCTTCTTCTATATCTTCATCTGACATAGCCCACAGCTTGCTCCCCTTGAAAATTATATCTCCATCAGCATCCTCTTGGAAAACGACAAATAGATACTTTATGCTATCAAGCTGTGCAAAAAGCTCGCTTTCCTCCCAGCCTGTTCGATAGACTTCTTCCTCGTTTCCGTCATCATCAGTTTCCATTTCAATATGAGGTGCTGGCGCATTATAGATTTCCATAAAGTCTACATCGCTGAGCCTGAATTTTTCTCTATTTATACCATGCCGGTTGAAGAAAACTGTTTTAACAACAATACCTGCTCTAGTAAATTCTTCGCATTTTAAAGATCTTAATCCTAGCATCCTTGCTGTGATAACTGGGAGAGTGGCCTTATTCATGACCCCTACTGGAATATCAGGAAATCCCAGTTCATCTCGCGTTTGTGCAGCGTGGAGATTTAAAGTTCCAACAATATCCCAAATATCCCAGCCAACATACTGCCCAAAACGTCCCTGAATAATCTGAGCAAAACTCATGCGATCCAGTTCATGAAGGTCTGTTATTAAATGTTCCTCTGGCTCACGGCGAGTATAATATCCATTCAGAATTACATTCACATACTCTTTTCGCAACGTATAACTACGCTTAACGATTCGTTCTCCACCGTAATAAGGAGTGACCATATTGGTATGCCTTCTCGCCTTCGGCGCTGTACTCAAATATGTACCATCGCTACGAGAAAGAGTGTTGGCTTTTCCTGCCCGAATTTTCTGGATTATTTCTCGATAGTCACTTTTGATGATTGCAATATCTTCTTCCGAGGGACAAAATAGACTCGCAAAAAATACTCTATATAGCAATTTAGATGCTAAAGTTCTATCACGATGATAAAAGATAACTATCAGCATCCTTAATTTATCGTATAGATGTGACGCATAGAAGTCTGTCTCAACTGGTCTGCGAAAATCTATTTGTGTAACGCTTATTGTTTCACCCGACTTATACCGAGCTGTCGCATTGTCATAATCTGCAGCTGTTGTTTTTAACTCTGCACCGACAGTTTCAAAATCCGCCTCTTGCCGACTATTGAGCTCATAGCCAAAATACGATGCCTCAACTATTTTTCCGGGCAAACCCTTATCGGACTCCTTGGAATGAACCCACGCAATTTCTTCTTCTGTAAGCCCTGCTTCTTGTAAAATAGTCAGCAATGTTTTTCCTTCAATACCTAAGGCATACTGAAAAATCGAATGAATATCTGTTTCATCGTAATTGTTTTGCTTTTCAGGACAACGAAGAACATCTTTCATACGACGTTCCACAGGAGGCATATAATCAGTTCCTTTCTATGTGTTATTTTTCTAATTCAATGATTCCATCAAGAATTCTACCCATTCGTGTAATCATCGGAACGACCAGTGCATTTCCCATGCAGAAGAATCTCATTCTCTGCGGCATACCAGTATTCGTCCAATTATCATCAAATCCCTGAAGTCTTTCAGCTTCGACTGGTGTAAGCGTCCGAAGTTTTCCCGTCCCGGGGTCGGTCACAACATGTGTGCTTCGATTCAAAGTGGATTCGCTGGTAAGCATTGTTCGACCAGGTCTATCCCAAGGATCGGGGAAAGCAATCGGACCTTCGGAAAAAGTGTATTCGTGGCCGCTTGCAGATTTTCGCTGGATTTTCTTTGCGCCTTTTAGATAAATCCACTTTGCCATTCTTTTATCATCGGTAATATAGAAAGATTCAGCTGCTCCATGCTCAAGAATCTCACCAAGGAGAATGGGTTCTTCTTCGATTTCGTTTACCGGTGTAGTGTAAATCACTCCTTTATGCATATAACCAGCGTTATCAAAAAGGAATGCAAAACTGTCAGATGTTTCGACAACATCTTTAGGCAGGGATGTTGTCCTCAATTTAACTGCATCACGCACAGGAAAAGCTCTTGCCATCAAACCAGTTCTAGTGATAAGCTGTGTCGAATCCTCATCATTCATCTTTTGACCATATTCTGTAGAATTTTTATATGCGAAAATAAACGTTCTACGTCGCCGTTGTGCAGCTCCATAAATCGCAGCATTCACAACACGCCACTCAACAGAGTAGTCCAAATCGTTCAGACAAGATAAGATAATGCCAAAATCGCGTCCCCGCTGACTTGCAGGAGACTTTAGTAGCCGATCAACATTTTCAAAGATGCAAAAAGGAGCATTTTTTGCAATGAGAATATCCCGAATCTGCCACCAAAGAACACCTTTCTTACCTTCGATTCCTTTTGAAGAAGCCAAAGTGTGAGCAACACTATAATCCTGACAAGGAAATCCGCCAACAAGGAGCGTATGAGATGGAATCGCATCCTTGTTCACAGTGCTAATATCATCACCCGTGTGCAATTCACCGTTCAAATCGGTACATTCTCCAAAATGTTTAACATAACAGTCATGTGCCCATTGTTTACTTGCACCCGGTTCCCACTGAGAAAACCACGTTGTTCTCCATCCGGTATTTAATCTATCAAATCCGAGACGAAATCCTCCAACACCAGCAAACAGTTCACAAATCGTTTTTTCCATGGCTATTTAAGTCCTCCCTGATACTTTCGTATCATCACGCTTAATTAGAAACCGGCCTAGGATCAATACCTATTAGCACCATCAGACGATGGATCGATGGCCAGAATCTATTTTAGTTTATCATATATTGATACTTTTTTCAATTTTTGTCCAATCCAGTAATAACGTACTTTCGATATTTTATGTAACAGATTGAAAAAATTCAATCTGTTCAAAAATCAATTTGCGCTTGTCACGGCCCAATTAAGGTGCTTTACCTGATACGTCACCCCGCCAGCTTCGCCCCTTGCCTTCCGCTGGCACACCTCCGGGTGCTGCGCCGCAAGGGCATCAAGCCGCTTCTGCAAGGCGGGATTCAGCGTAAACACGCTGCTTGTTCCGTCCTCGCTGGCGTAGATCATGGTTTCCAGCTTAAACATCGTCAATCAGTTCTCCCTCCTCGGATTCGTCAAAGATGGTCGGCCCCCAGTCCTCGTCCTCCTCGATGTCCTGCATCAGGAGCCGCATATTGGTGTAGCACTCCATCTCAGCACGGACAAAGTAGAACATCTGGTCGTACCAGTCTGCCAACGTTTCGTCCTCCAGCTTCCGGCAGAAGTCATACACCAGCTTGTTCTGATTGGGGTCAACCGTCAGCCCGACGATCTCGTACAGCCGCTTGCGTGTCAGTTCCAGATCGGCGCAGCCATAGGTGTAGAGCAGCTTCTTTTCTTCAAACGTCAGTTTCATAGGCTTGTACCTCCGTATAAAAAAGGGCCTGCCCTGTGCAGACCCGATGTAACGAAAAGACCGCCTTGCAGTCGTGCAGGGCGGTCTTGAACTCAGGATTGGAGAAAATCCCGGAGTTCCTCAGCGAAAAAGGAGATTTTTGCGATAGCAGCTATCGCTATGTAAGGCAGGACGAAAACCACAAATGCGGTAATCAGCATTTTCAGGACTTCGCCGCCGTCTGCCAGCTTCATGATCCAGCTTGCCAGAGCCACGAAGAAGAACAGCCCCGCCAGCAGATTCGTCAGGATCGTGGAGAAGGTCGTGAGGAAGATGCCCACCCACTGCGCCAGAATCAGCAGTAAAAGCAGCGGAAAAAGGGCAAGTTTCAGCATCCATTTCAGCACAGCCATCGTGGGCACCTCCTTATACAAAAATCAGCTCAGACTTGATGATTTCCTCGGCACGGTTGCGGATGCTGTTCATCCGGCGCACCCACTCCAGTTGATCGGCAGCTTTCAGGGCTTCGGTCACGCCCTCAGCTTCCTGCATCTGCCGGATGATTAGGGCAAGCTGTTCTTCGGCCTGTTTGTCCAGCTTGGCAAGGTAGCTACCCAGCTCCCCGGACAGGAGCAGTTGATTGTACCGGATGGGATGATGTTCTTTCAGATACCTTTTATGTAAGCGGCCCCACCGCCCGGTGGGGTGCTGCTCTGTTGGGGCTGCTGCGGTCAGGTTCGGCAGATAGTGGTCGTTGACAAGGGTGTAGTCCAGACCGTTGGCGTTGTCATGGATGGAATTTTTCATGGTAGTCATGCTGCATTGTCCTCCTTTGGTTTCGGCGTTGGGACTGCTTCTGGGTCAGGTTTTGGATTTCCTTTTTTCTTGTGATAGAATTCCAAGGTTTTCCTGTTGTGGTTAATTCTCCTGCACTCATCGGAACAAAATTCCTGCTGGCTGTGTGTAGGCCAGTAGGAGTGACCGCATACGGCACAGGCACGTTGCCGGTAGTAATGACCTCCTCTCTCGGCTTCTCTAGCCGCTTCCTTTTGCTCCTGTCTTGCCTGATTCCAGCAGTCTCTTGAACAGAAAATCTGTCGGTTGCTCGTAGGTGTAAACATCTTCCCGCAGTGCGGACACGTTTTGGTTTTAATGATCTCGCCACCGTTTTCAGCGATTTTCTTTGCCTTTCGCTTTTCTCGGTAGGCTTTTTCACGTTTGCGCTGTTTTTCCATGCGCTGCCGTTCTTCCTGCTCTTTCTGCACTTTCAGTTCGGCAAGTTCTTCCTCGGTATAAGCAATATCGACTTGGCCGACATAGTTGAAATAAATGTCAACCTTTTGTGTGCGGGCATTGCCTGCACCCTCGGCTTCATAAACAACGATTTTATCGACAAGTTCGTTAAACATTGAATCGGAGATTTCTGTTGGATTTTTGCACTTGCGAATCAGCGAAATGAAATGCCGAATATCAGCGGAACTTGATTTATCTTCGGCAATTTCGGATTTCATCGTTTCCATCTGCGATTCCAATTCTGCCTGCTCGCTATCATACTGTGCCATCAGCTGCTTGTACTGTCGTTCGGGCAACAGTCCAGCCATAAGATTTTCGTACAGACTACGAATAAGGGCAGAAAGCTCATCATAGCGTTTTTGACAACGTTTCAATTCCGATTGATTCTGCTTCGGCTTTTCTTCACATTTCTCTCTCCAAAGTGATTGCAGTTCCAAAGCGAAGGTTTCTTCATCTTTTAGAACAAACCTCGAAAAGCGTTTGACCGATGCCAATATCAGGGCTTCAACATTATCGGCGCTGATTGAATGGGCAGTACAACCATTCACCCGACTTGCATATCCACCACAACGATAAGAATATTGAGTAGACCCATCCTTTTTACTGTAGTGTGTTTGCAAGGTCAATCTTCTGCCGCAGTCGGCACAATACAGATACCCGCTTAAACGGTTGGTGTGCGTTCCCCAAGCAGAAGCACGATTCGCTCGGCATCTGCGTTTCTGAACACTATCCCAAAGTTCTTGCGATATAATCGGTTCATGCGTGTTCTGGAAAACGTACTGTTCATCTTCATCTGTTTCTTTTCTCTTGTGAAGTTTGAAATTTGTACTTACAGATTTTCGTAAAACAGTGTGTCCCAGATATTCCTGCCGACCTAAAATTGTTCTTACGGAGGAGGTGCCCCACAGGTACGGATTGGAGAACTTTGTCCCATTGTACTGCTCCGGGTGATATTTCTTTGCGTATGCAGCAGGAATCAGGACTTTTTCCTCTGTCAACAGTTCTGCGATTGTCCGTGGGCTTTTTCCTTCGTTCGCAAGAAGAAAAATGCGCTTTACGACTTCGGATGCCACCGGATCAACAACAAGTGTCTGCTTGTCGTTTGGCAAACGGTTATATCCATACGGAATAGAGCCGCTGCAACGTTTTCCATCTTTCATCCGGGCATCGAACACAGCCTTGATTTTATTGCTCGTGTCTTTGGCATACCATTCGTTCATAATATTCAAAAACGGAGCAAAATCATTGTCTGAAGCATTGTCGCTGTCGATGCTGTTGTTGATTGCAAGGAATCGGACGTTTTTCTGTTGGAACAGAACTTCCGTATAAAAACCGACTTGCAGATAATTTCGTCCTAAGCGGCTCATGTCCTTAACAATCAGCGTTTCGACATTTCCTGCTTCTACCTCTTTTATTAGAGATTGAAAGCCGGGACGATTGAAATTCACACCTGAAAAGCCATCATCTGTAAAATGGCAGATGTTCTTGAAGCCGTTCTTTTGGGCGTAATCTTCCAGATATTTCTTTTGGTTGGTGATGGAATTCGATTCACCAGCAAGATCATCATCTCTTGACAAACGCTCATAGAGTGCGGTGATTTTTGGTTCTTTAGGCATTTGTTCTACCTCCTTTCTTATGGAATCTTTCAATTTAGGACAATCAAGTTTATCGTCCTATTAAAGTATAGCCCTCCGGGGCAAGCTCAATGGCCGTGGTCGTCTCACCAAAGGTGGATGCCCAGCAGTCGAAGTGCGTCAGCTTTTTCTGCTGCAAGGTGCTGTACTGGAGGTACCGCATGACCGTGTACAACTCGGTCATGGAATTGCTCACGGGCGTGCCCGTGGCGAACACCACACCCCGCCCGCCGGTGATCTCGTCCAGATAGCGGCACTTGCCGAACATATCGCTGGATTTCTGCGCTTCGCTGGTGGATAATCCAGCGACATTCCGCATTTTTGTGGTCAAAAAGAGGTTCTTGTAAAAATGGCTCTCGTCCACAAAAAGCCTGTCAACGCCCAGTTGTTCAAAGGTAATTACATCGTCTTTACGCTCATCGGAGCGCAGTTTTTCCAGCTTGGTTTCCAGCGTTTTCCGGGTCTTTTCCATCTGCTTGATGGAGAAATTCTCACCTGCGTGGACTTTCAGCTCATTGATGGCGGCAAGCGTTTCATAAATTTGCTCCTGAATGATACGTTCCTGCCGCTCAAAGGACAGCGGGATGCGCTCAAACTGGCTATGCCCGATGATGACGGCATCGTAGTCCCCGGTGGCGATGCGGGCACAGAATTTTTTGCGGTTGGCAGTCTCAAAGTCCTTGCGCCGTGCTACCAGCAGCTTGGCATTGGGGTAGAGGTTCAGAAACTCGCTTGCCCACTGCTCCGTCAAATGGTTGGGCACTACGAAAAGGCTTTTCTGGCACAGCCCCAGCCGTTTTGCTTCCATGGCGGATGCCGCCATTTCGTAGGTTTTGCCTGCGCCAACTTCGTGCGCAAGCAGCGTATTACCGCCATAAAGCACATGAGCGATGGCGTTGCGCTGGTGCTCTCGGAGGGTGATCTCCGGGTTCATACCGACAAAATGGATGTGGGAGCCATCGTATTCACGGGGTCTGGTGCTGTTGAACAACTCATTGTACTGTTTTACCAGCGCAATGCGCCGCTGGGGGTCTTGCCAGACCCAGTTGGCAAAAGCATCCTTGATGACCTGCTGTTTCTGTTGCGCCAGCATGGTCTCCCGCTTGTTCAGCACACGCTTGGGCTTGCCCTCGGCATCCTCGATGGTGTCATAGATGCGGACATCTTTCAGGTTCAGAGTTTCTTCCAGAATCTTATAAGCGTTGGCACGGGACGTGCCGTAGGTCTCGGAGGAGATAATATCGCCCTGCCCGGTGGCAGTTTTGCCCTCCACGCGCCATTCTGCGGTATAAGGAGAATAACGCACCTTGACTGCATGGCGCAGATAGTAGGGAATCTGGAAAGTCTCGGTCATAAACTTTTGAATGATTTCAGGTGCAAGCCATGTGGCACCCAGCCGCACATCAATTTCAGATGCTTCCAGTTCTCTGGGCTGTGCCTTAATCAGCGCATCCACATTGACCGCAAATTCCGGGTTGGTCTCGGCGGCAAGCTGCGCCATCCGCAGCTTTGCCCGGACATCGCCGGACAGGTACTCGTCTGCCATCTGCCAGCCTGCTTCCGGGTCGGTGGGGTCGGCGGCAGGGTCTTTGAAGATCACACCGGAAAGTTCGGTGGTAATGCGCCCGTACTCACCGGGAGTGCCCAGCAGTTCTGCCATATAGGGCAAGTCCACTTTGCCATGCTCACCAATAGATACCGCCAACGCTTCGCTGGGGGTATCCACGCTGGTGACGGTGCGCTCCGGGCGAATGGTGCGCTTCGTGAACATCGCTGCCTTGGATTTAAGCTGCCCCTGCTCGTCCAGATTTTCCAACGAACAGAGCAGATAGTAGGAAGAATCCTGCTCAAACAGCCGCCCGTTTTTGCGGTCGTTCAACAGACCGTACTTTGCGGTAAAGGCATCGTAGGCGGCGTTCAGCTTTGCCTGTGTCTCCTTAATGTCCTCGTCCGAGAAGTCGTTCAACTGCTGGTCGATCAGGTCATTGACGATTTGCCGCAGCTCTACCATGCCGGTGACACGCCCCTTGGCGGTGTCGGACAGTTCCACCTGTGTCATCACGGAATTTTCCCGGTAGAACACTTCGCCGTCCACCACGGTGTAGCTGAAATTCTTCACGTCCGGGTCGGCAGGCAGGGTGCGCCGGGCGGTTTCTTCCTCGGCAATGTCGGGAGCATCCACCTCGGCGGCAGTGTACTGTCCCTCGATGTGCTGTACCGCCTCGGCAAGCTGGTCTGCAAGCACCGCACCCTCTATGGGGCGCACAGTACATTCTTCCTTGCCGTACTGAGTGCTTTCCATCGTCAGTTCACCTAGAACCATCTCCGGGTGGTCTACGAAATACTGATTGATGGCAAAGCCATCTTCCGTTTTGCCCAACTGCACCCAGTCCGGCTCATGGTCAATAGGGCGGTCACGCTTTTGCAGGAAGATAATATCCGAAACAACATCCGTACCAGCGTTAGCACGGAACGCATTATTCGGCAGACGGATAGCACCCAGCAAATCGGCACGTTCTGCCATGTGCTTGCGGGCGGTGCTGTCCTTGCTGTCCATGGTGTAACGGCTGGTGACGAACGCCACCACGCCGCCCGGACGCACTTGGTCGATGGCCTTGGCGAAAAAATAGTTGTGGATACTAAATCCCAACTTGTTGTACGCCTTATCGTTGACCTTGTACTGACCAAAAGGCACGTTGCCCACCGCCAAATCGTAGAAATCACGGCGGTCGGTGGTCTCAAAGCCAGCCACAGTAATGTCAGCCTGCGGATACAGTTTTTTCGCAATGCGCCCGGTGATGCTGTCCAGTTCTACACCATACAGGCGGCTGTCTGCCATGCTGGTGGGTAGCATTCCAAAAAAATTGCCTGCGCCCATGGACGGCTCCAGAATGTTGCCAGACTGGAAGCCAATTTTTTCGACCGCATCATAAATAGAGCGAATCACTACCGGGGAGGTGTAGTGGGCGTTCAGGGTGCTGGAACGGGCGGCGGCGTACTCATCTTCGGAGAGCAGCCCTTTCAACTCTGCATATTCCTTTGCCCAACTATCTTTTCCGGGGTCAAAGGCATCCGCCAGACCGCCCCAGCCCACATACTGGGAAAGCACCTGCTGTTCCTCAGCGGTGGCACCCCGGTGTTCATCTTCCAGCTTGAACAGGGTGCGGATGGCTTCAATGTTCCGGGCATATTTCTGCTTTGCGCCGCCCTCGCCCAGATGGTCGTCCGTGATGTGGAAGTTCCCGGCAGGTTCCGGCGCAGCTTTAGCATTCAGGGCTTCATCCAAGGCAGCGGCATCCGGGAAGGTCTGCACTTCGCCGTCAATCACCGTAGAGATGGGCAGTTCGTCCAGTTCTTCATCGGAAAGTTCCGGCTCAACCTGCTGCAGACCGTCCTCGAACTGTTGCTTATTGATTACTTCGTTATCCCACGACTGTCCCTGTGCGCTGGTGTCGATGCGAACATCCGTTTCGCCTACATAGCCGATGGTTCCCTCGATGGTTCGGGTAGGAAGATCAACGATAACATTGTCACCGACCTTGTAATCGGGCAGGGTGTGTTCCATCACATCCTGTTCCTGCTCGTACAACTCCCGGACAAGAGCCAGCGGTTCCTCCCGGAAAACTGGCATCCGCAGGTCGGCCAGTGCCATATCCTGCAAGGAAACCTTGCCCTTATCAAAATCCACTCCGTCAATCCGAAATTTCCGGCCATCCATATTGATGATGGAGCCGATGGGCAGATAGTCCTCTTTGTGCAGATGTTTAGTCTGGTGATGAGTCCCATCTTCGTTCAATCCGGCAAGGTAAACATCGTTGCCCGCAGACCACAATTCTTTTGACTTTCTTGCCCATAAGCTAGGTGGAAAGCCTGTGACCTGAACTTCGCCCAGTGCTGTTTCTCTCGTAAACAAAGCACTGTTGAGAACTTTTGCGACCTTGGCAGCATCTTCTCCATAGAACATAAAATTGCCGCCAGCTTCAAATCCAACCAGAGTATCCGGGTGCTGCGCCTTTAATGCAGTGTATTCGGCTGCACTGGCGGCGTTCAGTTCAAGGGGAAAGTCGATGGCTCTTCTTTCTTTGTCCGACAGGTAGCGGTCAGACTGAATCATCAGATCAATATATTTTTCGACCCGATCCCAGCGGAGAAGCACTTTCTGATGGTCGGGATAATGCTCAAACGTCAGACCCTTGCTGTCATGGTCAAGCCAACCACTGCTTCCGTCCAGATAAGTGTGTGAAGAACCGCCGGGGCCATACGGTGCATATTCTTTGGTAAGAGCTTTTGCCCGGAGTTTTCGGTCAGGCTGCAACTGATAAATTTTCCATATCCGAAGTTTGCTGCCTTCAACATTGGAACCTCTCCGCAGCGCATTTTCAATCTCCGCCTGCGACAAAACAAAAGCGGAGGGCGATTTATCGCTCTCCGCTTGGTCGATGGATTCAATTTGCTTGGCTTCGGTGGGAATGTGGGCATCGAAGAAACTTAGCTGTAAATCAGCTCGTTCATCACCAGTTCCTCGGCCTGTGCTTTCAGGCTGTTCATGTGCTGCACCCACTCCATCTGATGCCGCTCTTTGTTCGGAGCCGGGTTCTGCTTCAGCAGTTCCTGCATGGTCTGCTGCATCCGGCTCTCTGCGGTCTGTTCCACTTCCAACAGGTGCGGATGCAGAGTCCCCGACAGGAGCATCGAATTGTACAGCACCGGGCGATGCTCCATCAGGTAAGTCCGGCGCAGTCTGCCGTATTTGCCCAGTGCTTTCTCCTGCTGGGGCAGGGTCAGGTTCGGGAGCTGGTAGTCCCCGACGGTCGAGTAGGTCACGTTCCTGCTGTTCATATTCATACTGGCTCCTTTCTACATTGCGGCGGCGGATTGTCGTTTTTACGGTTCGTTCGATGTTGCGCAGCACATCCCGGCTGCATTCGCTGACTGCGGTGCCCAGCGCATACACGGCGGCAGGCGTGGAAAAAGAGAAGATGGCCTGAAAATCGTCACGGTCAAAATGACCGTCCGGCTCAAGGCCGCAGCGTTCCAGAACCGTATACAGGATGCTGATTGCGGCGGCAGATTTGAACTGGAACTCCTGTCCGGCTTCATCATAATCCATCAGGAACGAACCGTCAACGATGTCGAGAATGTCGCCGCTGTTGTTGTCCCAATAGGAATCCACCAGCTTGCCCGTCAGGTCAGAAATCTGCTGGCTGAGCCTTTCATGGTAAACGCCGTACTCTCTGGCAATCATTTCCGACACAGGCTGCATCAGATCGGGGCCGAGCTGCCACACCTCCGGGTCACGGGAATTGCGGCGCACTCCGGTGTCGCTCACATCAAAGACATAGTGCAGACACGGCACACTGCTGGACTGGTCTAACAGTGCGATGCCTTTGGAGCCGCGCCGGACATAGCGATTCATGCGATCATTCCAGAGGTCGAAGCTGGCGCAGGCGGTGGCATCAGGACGCTGGGCGTAAATCATGAGCTGGTCTGCATAGTTGTACTTGTACAGCCGGGATGCAGTGGTCAGGTAGTCCGTCCAGTTTTCCCAATACCGAGTCAGCTCTTTTGCCGTTTGCTGGGCGAGATTAAGATATTCTTGCGTTTTGTTTGGCATTGCGTTCCTCCTTTCAGCTTCAGGGTATAAAAAGAGCGGGCAGCTCCAGCCACTGCCCGCTCAAAAACAAAAATCATTCGATTGTAGCTAAAATCCTTTTGGGAAGCCTGTCTGTGATCTCATCCTCAGTCGTCCAGAATATTGTGTTCTTTTGGGCAATATCAAAATGAAGTTTCACGTCTTTTTTACAGAGCTGAATTACAGGTTTACCAAGTCCCATTGCATACCCTTCTTCAAAATATGCACCATTATTTTGGTGAGTTAAATCGACAACAATAAACTTACTGTTTTTTATATATTTCAACAATTCGGGGGTTATGAAGTCGTTGTGCTCTACTTCATCAATAAAAATCGGATGATAGCCAGCAGTTTGGATGCCTTTTCTAATAGAATTACGCAACTTGAGAGTGTCGTCGCCGAATTTCATTGCAACAAGCACATCTTTTTGAGAATTTAGTTCAATTCTAATGTCATCAAGTCTTGAATATCCTTTTGGGGTTAATGTTATGGGACGCTTTCTTCCCGTATACGATGTAGGACTTTCAATATACTCTTGTTTGACAAGGCAGTTAACGATGTACTTTAGCTGCTCATTACGCAATTCTGTAGGACGTGGCATCCACCTATCATCAATGTACTCAAATTGTTCGACAAAGAAATTTGCATAAACTCTGTCATTTTCCAAGAGAACGGGACTCCCCCAATAAGGTGTATGAGACTCTATCCATTGCAAAATGAAATCGACTTTTTCAGAAAAACGTTTAGGATACCAATTTTCAACATCAAGAGGAGTCAAATGAACAGGATAGCCAAAGTTGGATTTGTTCGTTTCAAACTCGTGCTTTTTTTCGGCGCAGTATTCTTTTGAACGTGTTGAAAAATAGCGCAGATCATTTTGCGGGTAACCATTGTATGCCAAATAAACAGATAAGTGATTCCAATTAAAATCCTTAAAGGTAGAAACAGCAGGATAGAATTCTAATCGTCCACAGATGGGACAACTAAATACTCGTCTGTACTCTGTCAAATCTTCTATAACTTCTACTGAGGTTTGACATATGGGACAAGGCCCAGTTTTTGATGTTACACTCATTTATTCCTCCTTGGTTGAGTGGAAACTATTACTTTTATTTTAATTATACCGATTCTTCTTTATGTTGACAAGGTAATGACGAGAAATAGTATATAATTCCGCCCATAGGCGGTAAAAATCAGTTGAGCGGAAATTCCAGTTCGGCAAACTCGGCATCGGTCATAAGTTTCAGCTTTTCAATGACCTGTTCGGACAGTTCTCTCAGGGCAGTTTCATCAGGCATCAGGTAACACTGCATCAGCCGCAGCTCCTGCATCAAACCCAGCCGGGAGCCGGAATTGTAGAGCATCATCAGCATCAATTCTTCGCCATTAAAGTTCACGAGCATCCCTGACTTTCCGGCACCCAACGGGGCTGCACTCCGGGGCATCGCATTTTTCTTTTGCGTTAGCCAGTGAAGCCAGCCTTTCCAGCGTGGAAGGGCGATGGTTTGCGCCCAGTTCTTCGGCTTCGGCGGCTCTGTCCATGATAAAATCGTAGTCCTGTATCAGCCGCCGACCTTTTTCCATGTGATGTGCTTCCAGAATTTCTTCCTGGACTTCCTGAATCGTCAGCTCCGGCGCGTCAATCTGGCCGCTGTCCATCACAGAGTAATCGCTGTGATAGAGGGTGTAATCCCAGCCATCGTCACAGGACTGGATAGCAATATAGCCTTTTCCGCCCAGTTCCCATGCACCTACTTCATCCTGTGTCTGGATTTCCGGGTAATAGCTGGCTCCATTGCGCTCCATGACCTCTGCAAACTGGCAGATGTGGAACACATTGCCCAGACCGCCCATATCAAAGTGGTAATCATCCAAATGTTCCAGCTTTGCCGTAAAACTGCGACCATCCGGGTAGTCAATTTGAATCACACCGCCATCGGGAATGCGATAGAGATCATCATAGTGGCTGTTGATGAGTCGAATATCCTTTGGCATCGTTTCAGGCTCCCAGATACGCCGTTTGTGGATGCCGGATGCGGGAACACTTTCGAGGATTTTTACGCTTTCGAGCTGGATGACCTTGCGCTCATCATCCGAAAGTTCAAACAGATACCAGTTCCGGGCAGCAGCAATGGCGTTTTTGCCATCCGGCGGTAGATTCTTTTCGGAGATCTGCCCGCTTTCCAGCTGTTCGCCTGTTACCTTATTATAAGTGGCAAAGCCGACGCCCGCGCCATTTTCCCGGAGGTGCAGATAGCGTTCATCGTTGATAAGATATACTGCTTCTTTCTTCTGTTCCATCAGCGACCATCCTCAAATTCCAAAGAGAACTTGCTGCGGCCATCGGCTTCGGTGGACAGCAGGACGGTGGCGTTGTACACCTTGCCCTTGGTACTCTTGCAGTCCTTCAGCCGGATGCGGCCATCTCGCAGCAGCTTGTCGGCCACATGAGCGTCCATCCGCTTGCCCAGACGCTTGAAGAAGGCGTTGTCTTTCCACAGAACAAAGCGGCAAGGATTGGATTCACAAAACCAGCCCTTTTCACGCTCCACAACGGAATTGCCACAGTTCGGGCAGACACCAATCACTTTATTTTTCATAAGCGCACTCGCTCCTTTCACGGCCTCGGTGGTGTTTACCAGCGAGGAGATCATATCGTTGATTTCAGTCATAAATGTTTCTGGCTCCATCTCGCCACGCTCCACGCGCAGCAGTTTTGTTTCCCAGTCAGCAGTCATGTCGGCGGACTGGATTTCTTCGGGCATTACGGTGATAAGGGCTTTACCTTTGTCGGTGGGCAGCAGCACCTTGGTTTTCTTGTCGCCCTTGCGCTCCAGAAAGCCTTTCTGTACCAGTTTTTCGATGGTAGCAGCACGAGTAGCTGGAGTGCCGATGCCCTGACGCTCTGCATCCTCTGGCATACTGTCCGCGCTAGCTGTTTCCATAGAGTGCAGCAGAGTATCCTCGGTGAAGTGTTTCGGAGGGGATGTCTGTCCCTCTTTCAGTTCAGCACCAGAAATGCCACACTCGCTTTGCTCCTGCACATCCGGCAGAGCAGCAGGCTCTTTCTTTTTGTCCAGCAGATCGTCCAGCATTTTGCGCTCAATGCCTTTCCAGCCCTCGTCCAAAACCACCTTGCCTTTTGCGGTAAATTCTTCCCCGGCGCAGATGGTGGTCAGGACGGTTTCTGCACAGCGGTGAGGTTCTCCCATGGCGCAGAGCAGACGTGCCGCAATCAGCCGCAGGACGCTCAGTTCCCCGGCGGGCAAAGCTGAAAAGTCGGCCTGTACCATGCTTGCAGTAGGCAGCAGCGCATGGTGGTCGCTGACCTTGCTGTTGTTGATTACCTGTTCTGCATGGACGGGTACAGCTTCCCCCACGGAAAAGGCTCCCGCAACAGCCGACACCAGCCCCGGCAGGGATGCTGCAATGTCTTCCGTCAGAAAGCGGCTGTCTGTTCGGGGATAAGTGATGAGTTTCTTTTCGTAAAGGCTCTGCGCATAGTTCAAGGTCTGCTGTGCAGTAAACCCCAGCAAACGGTTGGCATCCCGCTGGAGCGTCGTCAGATCATAGAGCTGCGGCGGCTTTTCGTTTTTTTCTTTGCGTTCTACTTTTTGCACCACCGTGCTGACCTCCTTTCGGCAGTTGGCAAGCAGAGTTTCCGCATCCTCTTTCTGCGAGAATCGCTTGCTGGATGCTGTGCCGTCGCCCTCAAATGCCAGCGAAACCGTGTAAAACTTCTCCGGGGTGAATGCAGCAATAGCTGCTTCTCGCTGCACGGCCATCGCCAGTGTAGGGGTCATAACACGCCCAACCGCCAAAGACCGACCATACAGGCATGAAAAGAGCCGGGAACAGTTGATGCCGACCATCCAATCGGCACGTTCCCGGCAGAGTGCAGCCTGATACAGTGCATCATATTCTGTTGACGGTTTCAGATTTGCAAAGCCCTCCCGGATGGCATTGTCCTCCATGCTGGACAGCCACAGCCGGGAAACAGGCTTTTTACACCCAGCCTGTTCGTAAACCAGCCGGAAAATCAGTTCGCCTTCACGCCCTGCGTCCGTTGCGCAGATAATGCTCTCCACATCGGCACGGTGCATGAGCTTTTTCAGGATTCCGAACTGCTTTTTTGTGCTGGCAGACACAAGGTACTGCCACCTTTGCGGCAGGATAGGCAGATCGGCTACATTCCATTTGACGTACTTTTCATCGTAGGTGCTGGGCGGAGCCAGTTCTACCAGATGGCCGATACACCAACTCACGATATAGCCGCTGCCCTCAAGGTAGCCATCCTGCCGCCCCTGCACCCCCCAAACCTTGGCGTAAGACATGGCAACGGACGGCTTTTCGGTCACGATCAAAATTGCGATAAGAAATCCCTCCAATCTGTTTCAAGTTATGGTATGTAGGCGGCAGAACGCCGCCTTAAAATCAGATGGGTGTTACATCCTGTTCCTCAGAAGTATCCTCATCGTCCAAATCATCCTCCGGGGGAATCTCAAAGTCACCCGTATCCTCGGTGTAGTCCGCGTCCGGGTCAATAGCTTCTTTTTCTGCCTGTTTCTTGTTCTTCTGCTGGATGAAGAAATAGAAACCGCCGCCAGCCGCCAGCGCGATCAGTGCCACGACACCGAGAAAAGCCGCAGCATATTTTGTCATTTTGTTTTCTTTCGGAACGTCTGCCGCTTTTTCCGCTTCCTCTGCGGCTTTCTTGGCTTCTTCCTCGGCTTTCAGCTTGTCCAGTTCAGCCTGCTTCACCGCTTCTTTTTCAGCATTATAGGCTTCTGCATCTTCTTCCTCCATCAAAGCCAGCAAGTCTGCTTCATCCACAAGGTTCATAAAATGGACAGTCTGCTGGCCTTTGGCATTGCGGTCAATCACCAGATAGAAGGTGGCACCCGACTTCGACACCATCGTAATGAACTGCTGGCCGGAACCGTCCGAATAATTGGTGTAGTAGTCGTCCACCAGTGTCAAATTACCCTCCGGGGTCAGTGCGCCCGTTTCCTCATCCGTAATGGTGACAGCATCTTCTTCCTCCACGATTTCCGGCAGAACAGGTTCTTCCACCGGGGTGGTATCGCCCTCATAGGCGAAAGCAGGAGCTGCCATGCCGATGCACAGCACCGCCGATACCAGCAGCGCACCAAATCTCTTAAATTTCATCCGAATCATCCTCCTTTGCGAATACAGCACCGACTGCGGCCAGCACAGCCGGGTTCGGGGTGGTGTTGGCCGACTGCCGCAGCAGGGCGGCAAGCTGTTCCGGGCTGACCTTTGCACTGCGCACCATTTCGTTCACCTCGGCGGCTTCGGCCTCCTGAATCCGCCGCTCCAGAATTTCGATGCGGTTGTTCAGCTTGATGCGCCGCTCTTTCTCTTTTTCGAGCATCGCCCGCAGTTTTTCCAGTTTTTCACTCATAATAGAACCCTCCAATCATTTTGAAAGCCGTCCGAATCCGGCAAGATACTGTTGCCAGTAGGACGAGTGGATGTCAGCATATTTGATGGGGTCGCCAGCACTGACCATTTTTCCGTTACCGAGATATATTCCGACGTGGCTCATCCCCGGCGTATCATACGTTCCTTTGAAGAAAACTAGGTCTCCGGGTTTTGCTTCGGCTTCGGAAATATGCTGGCTCTTCTGCCACAATCCGTTTGCAGTAGTGCGCCCAATATCATAGCCGTTCTGGTTGTAGACCCAGCAAACGTAGCCGGAACAGTCAAAGCCAGTTTCGGGGGAACTACCGCCCCAAACGTAGGGAGTGCCAACATATTTCTTGGCTTCTTCATAGATGGCCGCAAATTCGCTGTCTGTCAGAGCTTCCGCAGGAACGGTGTAGTCGATGCCGGGTGCGCCGGAGCCATCCGAGCCACCGGGCGGCAGACCGCCGTTGAACAGGTAAGGCCGACCGCCCAGTGTGTCCTGAAAAATCTCGTACCGTTTCCACTGATCTTCGGTCAGCTCTTCCCGGATAACAACTTCCAGACCACGGTTTTCCAGTTTGGTGTGGAAAATCTTGTACTCATACGGCACCTGCGTAGGAACTGGGATGCCCGCAGGACTAATGACCCATACGGTCTTGTACCGAATCTGCACCTCGACCCACGTTGTCAGCTTGTACTGCTTTTTGAAAATCTCCTGCAACTTACCCTGCACTTCCGACCGGGTGTAATCGTCATACAGGGTAGTCAAGAAGGAAGTGAGCTGCCACGGGTCATGTTCGATGGGGTCAAGATGGTACTGGTACTCGTTGTAGCCCGGATGGTCTTGCGGAGTGCGCTTGATTTTTTTGTCCAGTTCCTTTTCTAGCTTCTTGTAATCCTGTTCTGCACCGCGAATGTCCCTGTCCTCGGCAGAATAAATCGTCTGCCCGGATACTTGGGTACTGCCCGAAAAGAGGATGCCGCAGGAGGAAAAACCAGACATCACCATCAGGATGAGCAAAACAAAAACGCCCACGATCACAAGAACGTGCGCGTTACTCTTTGCGGCGGTCATAAGGCTGTTTACTGCCGAACCGACCACAGATTTTCCCTTGTCCACTACTCGTTTTACACCAGACCGTGCGGCAGATGCACCGCCGGATACGGCTTTTTTGCTTCCAACGGTCTGTGCCGCTGTGCCACCAGACCGGGCTGCGGCATAGTAGCTCTGTCGAATGTCATGTTTCTGCCGCCATCGGGAGAGCCAATTGGAACCACCCTCACGGGTACCGATACCGGAATCTCCTGCATTTTGTGATGCAGTTGGTTCTTGCGCAGAAGATTTTGCGGTTTTGGAGTTTTTCTTGCCCTGCACCTTGGCTTTCTTTTTCAGTTTCCGGGCATAGCGGCTCTTGGAAATATCGCGGACATTTCCAGCGGCCTTTTCACCCTCGCTCAACGCCTGCACACCGACATTATCTTCCTCATACTGGTCGATTTCCCGATGCACCGCAGTCCGGGCGGCATTGGCAGCGTACATCTCGCGCTTTTGCGCTTTGCTCAAACGGCTCAGTTCGTCCGGGGTCAGTTCTGCCTTGCCAAATCGCAAATGCTGGTTTTTTTCTGCGGCCTTGTCCGCATCGAGTTTCAGCTTCTTCTTTTTGGGCGTGGACTGCTCGACCTTCGCTTTCTTCGGGGGAGAGCGTGTCTTTTTGGCTGACGTTTCCTCTTTGAAGTTCAGCTTCGGATTGCTCATTCCTTTTTGCCCTCCGAAACCTCACCCAGCTTCGTGGTCATGATGCGATACAGTTCCAAATCGGTGGGGAATCTGTCCACGAACGGGAGAATAACATTGCCGAAGAAAAGCAGTCCTTCACCTTCACCGGAGTGCGTCACATAGGAAAGCTGATGGGGCGAGATGTTGAGCTGCTTTGCGAGGATTTGACGGTCGCCAGCGGCCTGATTCAGCATGATGATCATGTCGCTGTTCTCGAAAATATTCTCGACCTCACGCGAAGAAAGCAGGTCTTTGACGTTCTGCGTTAATCCAGTCGGCACTCCGCCCCATTTTCTGAACCGCTTCCAAATCTCCACAGAATAGGCCGCAGTCTGCTCCTCTTTTAAGAGGAGGTGCATCTCGTCCATATAATATCGGGTGGACTTTCCGCTACTACGATTGGCAGTGACACGTCCCCAGACCTGATCCTGCACGATGAGCATACCGAGCTTCTTCATCTGCTTGCCCAGTTCTTTAATGTCATAACAGACGATTCTGTTATTGACGTTCACGTTGGTGCGGTGGTTGAACAGATTCAGACTGCCCTTGACGTAGATTTCCAGAGCGGTAGCAACATGATGAGCTTCTTTCTCGTCCTGCTGGAGCAGGGCGTTGTACAAGTCCTCCAGAATCGGCATATTCTCCGGGCAGGGGTCAGCAAAATATTTCCGATAAATCAGATGCACACAGCGGTCAATGACCGTCTTTTCCACCGGGAGCAGACCTTCCTTGCCGCCGACAACCAGTTCGCACAGAGAAAGAATAAAGTCCGCTTTCAGGGACAGCGGATTATCTTCTTCCGAATAGTTGGCGTTAATGTCCATCGGGTTGATGAACTGGGTGCTGTTGGGGCTGATTTTAATGACCTGTCCTTTCAGTCGGTTTACCAGTGGGGAATAATCGGCTGGGTCAGCGGTGTTACCACCGCCTTCCCGCCTAAGAACCGTAC